>Bissell_p2__coassemble_240_pt1 | contig 73336 bp, 54 predicted proteins | sample Bissell_p2__metabat2_high_PE_001 | metagenome-assembled genome bin Bissell_p2 | reverse complement strand
AAAAAGAGCAGGGTACATATTTCTATATACCTTGCTCTATAAGAAAATACATTTTCAATATCTTAACTTAATGACATTGGTGTAACAGCCTGTTATTTTTTATTTGTTATAGAGAAAGAAAGTTTTATATAACATTTTCATATGTTTTATAGAATATAGAGAAAAGGGTTGTGTAAAATGAAAAAAATAAAAAACGGGTCCTGTTTGTGTGGATTGTTATACACATTCGTATTACTTCAGGCATTGGGGATAAATTTTCCGCATAGACAGGAGGTGGTGGAAACAGAAAAAATATTGTCAGAAAAGCCCAGAATAGCGATTACATTTGATGACGGACCAAGTGAAACATATACGCCTCGATTGTTGGACGGTTTAAAAGAGAGAAACGTAAAGGCAAGTTTTTTTGTCATAGGGAAAATGGCAGAGGCAAATCCCAAATTGATTCAGCGGGAAAAAGAAGAAGGACATCTCATAGGAAATCATACATATAACCATGTAGATATAAGTAAAATATCAGACGAGGAGGCTGTGTCGGAAATAAGGAAGACAAATCAGGTGATTGAGAAGGTGACAAAGGAAAATGTAGAATATTTGCGAGCGCCTTTTGGAAGTTGGAAGAAAAATCTAATTGGAAGAATGGACGTATTTCCGGTGGCGTGGTCGATTGACCCTTTGGACTGGACAACGGAAAACACAGATGAAATTGTGAATAAAGTAGTGACGGAGGTAAAAGAAAATGATATTATATTAATGCACGACTGCTATCAGAGTTCAGTCGATGCAGCCCTTCGGATTATTGATATTTTACAGAAAGAAGGGTATGAATTTGTGACGGTAGATAAACTTATATTAGAATAGATTGGAGAATGCAATGATAAACGAATATTCAAGAACAGAACTGCTGCTCGGAGAGGAAGGAGTTTCAAATCTGAAGAAATCTTCGGTAATGGTTTTTGGAGTCGGGGGAGTAGGTTCTCATTGTATAGAGGCCCTTGCAAGAAGCGGAGTTGGGAAACTTATTCTTGTGGATAACGATGTGGTTTCTATAACAAACATTAACAGGCAGTCCATTGCTTATCACAGTACGGTAGGAAGATATAAGACGGAAATAATGAAAGAAAGAATAGAAGATATTTGTCCGGAGATTGAAGTAATAACACATGAAATGTTTGTTCTTCCTGAAAATATCGAAACACTATTTACAGAGCAGGTGGATTATATTATTGATGCCATTGATACAGTAACGGCAAAACTTGCTTTGGTGGAAATGGCGAAGAAGAAGGATATTCCGATAATCAGCAGTATGGGAACGGGGAATAAATTATATCCTGAAAGATTTGAAATTACTGATATTTACAAAACATCAGTATGCCCTCTTTGCAAGGTAATGCGAAAAGAACTGAAGGCGAGAGGAATACGAAAATTAAAAGTATTGTATTCTGATGAGCAGCCGATTAATATTTCGGAACGAGTGACAGGGGAAGAAAAGGGAAAACGCCGTTCTCTTCCGGGAAGTGTTGCTTTTGTTCCCTCTGTGGCAGGATTGATTATCGCAGGAGAAGTCATTAGGGAATTAGCAGGAGTGTAGGTGAAACAATATGGATTTATTTGAATATATGCGGGAAAATACGAAAGAAAAAGAGTCGCCTTTAGCATCAAGGCTTCGACCGACAACATTGGAAGAAGTGGTAGGGCAGCAACATATTATTGGAAAAGATAAATTGCTTTATCGTGCCATTAAGGCGGATAAATTAAGTTCTATTATTTTTTATGGTCCATCGGGAACAGGGAAAACGACTTTGGCGAAGGTGATTGCCAATACAACAAGTGCAGAATTTATGCAGATGAATGCAACTGTTGCCGGAAAAAAGGATATGGAATCCGTTATCGGACAGGCGAAAAATAATTTGGGAATGTACGGAAAAAGAACAATTTTATTTATAGATGAAATTCATCGATTTAATAAAGGACAGCAGGATTACCTCCTTCCGTTTGTGGAAGATGGCACAATTATTTTAATTGGTGCAACAACGGAAAATCCGTATTTTGAAGTAAATGGGGCATTACTTTCTCGCTCCAGCGTATTTGAATTGAAACCGTTGGACAAAGAAGATATAAAAATCCTGTTAAAACGTGCGGTATATGACACGGAAAAAGGAATGGGAACGTATCATGGAGAGATAGACGAGGATGCGTTGGAATTTCTTTCGGATATTTCAGGCGGAGATGCTAGAAATGCGTTAAATGCAATAGAGTTGGGTATACTGACAACACCTAGAAGTGAGGATAGGAAAATTCACATTACGTTGGAAGTGGCAGAACAATGTATTCAAAAAAGAGTTGTGCGTTATGATAAAACCGGAGATAACCATTATGATACGATTTCAGCATTTATTAAAAGTATGAGGGGATCAGATCCTGATGCGGCAGTTTACTATTTGGCGAAAATGTTATATGCGGGGGAAGATATTAAATTTATTGCAAGGCGTATTATGATTTGTGCATCGGAAGATGTGGGAAATGCAGATCCGAATGCTTTGACCGTAGCTGTATCGGCGGCGCAGGCAGTAGAAAGAATCGGTATGCCGGAGGCGAGAATTATCTTGGCACAGGCGGTAACATATGTGGCGTCTGCTCCGAAGAGTAACGCTTCCTATATGGCAATTAACAATGCAATGGATAATGTGAAAAATCAAAAGACAACGGTTCCGCCACATTTACAGGATTCTCATTATAAAGGGGCGAAAAATTTAGGGCATGGTATAGGATATAAATATGCTCATGATTATCCAGAACATTATGTAAAACAACAGTATCTCCCTGATGAGATAAAAGATGTGACTTTCTATCATCCGACAGAAAACGGACATGAAAAGGAGATAAAAGAATATTTGGACAGAATAAAAGCACGTTCCTATTAAGAAGCGTGCTTTGTACGTTTATAACAGATTTTTCATAAGAAAAGCATAAATTTCTTCGTTTTTCTGACGCCAGTTATTTGTGATGGTTTCCGCTTCATGTTCGGAAGGAACGGTAAGAACAAGTTCCATAAGACTTGCATTATTTTCAATAATCTGGCAGCGGACAGAAAATTCCTGATTGGCATTTGGAAAATAATCTGCTTTAACGGAAACGTCATTTTTTAATTCGTATTTATGCTCTTTAAAAAACGCATCTATATCGTCGCGAATGGCAGGAGATAGTTTGTTAATAAAAAACTGGATTGTTTCGCTGCCCTCTTCCGTAAGATGATATAAAGTACGATTGTGGGTTGTTTCTTCCTGAATAAATCGGGCGTCCACCATTTCTGATAATGCTTGCTGCAATTTGAAATAAGTGGTATAGCCTTTATCCAAAATAAATTCTGAAATTTGTCCGTTTGTAAGAGGAAAATCAACTTTTTCCAACATATATAATACAATGAGTTTGTATAAAGTAAAGGTTTCAGACATACAAACACCCCTTTCTACTGAGGGAAATATTCTTTTCCCTGCCATATGTCTTCGCTTTTAAAATATCGCTGTATGGAATTTAGGACAAAACGTTTGCTGCCTGTCCAAAGTGGTGCGATAAGTAAATCTTTAGGACCGTCACCTGTAAGGCGGTGAACCACAATATCTGGACGGAGTAAAGATATACATCTACTTAATAATACCATATATTCTTCTAAAGTGGGAAGATGAAATTCATGATTTTTAAAGAATATTGCCATATCCGTTCCTTTTAGGATATGCAGTAACTGAAGTTTAATGCCTTGAATATCTAACCGATTTAGATAGGAAATAGTTTCTAGCATCATCTCTTCGGTTTCATTTGGAAGTCCAAGAATTGTATGGACAATAACTGTGATTCCGATAGTACGAAGATTTTTAACGGCAGTTTCAAAAACATTTAACGGGTAGCCCCGCCTGATAAATAAGGCACTTTCTTCATGAATTGTCTGTAGCCCTAATTCAACCCATACAGGTTTGATTTTGTTTAATCGTGTGAGTAAATCTAAAACATCTTTACCCAGACAGTCGGGACGGGTTGCTATTGAGAGTATTTTGATTTCTGGTTCTTCAATAGCCTCAGTAAAAATTTTTTCCAAATACGAAACGGGGGCATAAGTATTTGTATATGCTTGAAAATAGGCAATATACGAATGCCCCGTATATTTTCTTTCTACTAATTTCTTGCCGTAGGCAATCTGCTCTTTTATATTAATGGAGGAAGGGGCGGAAAAATCTCCCGAGCCGCCCGCACTGCAAAAAATGCATCCCCGATTGTCCAGTGTTCCGTCACGGTTTGGACAGGTCATTCCTCCGTTAAGGGAAAGTTTATATAACTTTTCGCCGTAAACTTCCCTTAAATAATAATCGAGGGAATAGTATCGTTTTTCACCCCAACGTTTCATTAGATAAGAGATTTTACCGCATTGCTTACTACATCTGCAACGCGTGGATCAAATGCTTCCGGGAGAATATTTGTGTCACTTAATTCTTCATCTGATACAAGTCCTGCAATGGCATTTGCAGCGGCAAGTTTCATTTCTTCTGTAATTTGTGTGGCACGCCCTTCCAAAGCGCCTTTAAAGATACCAGGAAATGCAACGACATTGTTTACTTGATTTGGAAAATCGGAACGTCCTGTACCGACAACTCTTGCACCTGCTTCTTTTGCCAAATCCGGCATGATTTCAGGAACAGGGTTTGCCATGGCAAACAAAATAGCATTTTTATTCATGGACTGTACCATTTCTTTTGTGACGATATTTGGAGCGGAAACACCGATGAAAATATCCGCACCGTTTAAAGCGTCCGTGAGAGAACCTATTTTTCCTTCAAGGTTTGTCAATTCTGTCATTTTTTTCTGTGCCCAGTTTAGATTTGGAGATGCTTTGGAAATCATTCCATTAATATCGCACATTGTAATATGTTTGAATCCGTAAGTGAGTAAAAGTTTTGTGATGGCAATTCCGGCAGAACCTGCACCGTTTACAACTACTTTACAGTGTTCTTTTTCTTTTCCTGTAAGTTTAAGTGCGTTGATGATACCTGCTAATACGACAATGGCAGTTCCGTGCTGGTCATCATGGAAAACGGGGATGTCAAGAAGTTCTTTTAAACGTTCTTCGATTTCAAAACAACGCGGAGCAGAAATGTCCTCTAGATTAATTCCACTGAACGCAGGAGCAATATTTACAACTGTTTTAATAATTTCTTCCGTATCTTGTGTGTCAAGACAGATAGGAACTGCATTGACATTTCCAAATTCTTTGAAAAGAACAGCCTTTCCCTCCATAACGGGAAGTGCGGCGTATGCACCGATATTTCCAAGTCCGAGAACGGCGCTTCCATCAGAAATAACGGCGATTGTGTTAGCCTTCATTGTGTATTTATAAACAGCATCTCTGTCCTCGGCAATTACTTTACAAGGTTCTGCAACACCCGGAGTGTATGCGATTGCAAGGTCTTCGCGGGAGTTTACTTTTGCTTTTGCTACTGTTTCGATTTTACCTTTCCATTGTTCATGCATCTGTAATGCTTTTTCGTTTGTCGTCATAATTTCACACCTTTTCCTTATTTTTACACAGTCAAATAAAACATTGACGGTTTCTCTGTACATTAATATACCATTCCTGTGAAAGCAAATCAACATGATAAAATTTCTGAGAAACTCTTTGCTTTTAAAAAAAAATAGTGTATAATTAGCACATAATTCAAAGAAAGTCAGTTCTGACGAGAATTCCCACAGTGTTAAGTGAATAAGGAAGGAAGAAAAATATGAAAGAAAAATATGAGTCTTTACCATTGGCAACTTTGAGAGAATTAGCAAAGGCAAGACATTTAAAAGGTATTTCGACAATGAAGAAAGCGGACATTATTGAATTAATGTTGGTTGAAGATGAAAAGGACAAGGCAAAAGCGGTAAGAGAAGAAGTGAAAAATGAGAAATCGGGAACGGCGGATATTGAACAACTTGACAGCGGAATTGTAGCAAACGGTATTTTAGAAGTGCTTCCTGATGGATACGGATTTATTCGTTGTGCGAACTATCTTCCGGGAGAAAATGATGTGTATGTATCTCCTTCGCAGATTCGTCGTTTTAATTTAAAAACAGGTGATATTGTTGTGGGAAATACAAGAGTGAAATCTCCGACAGAAAAATTCAGCGCACTATTGTATCTGACAAAAATAAACGGGTTAAATCCTGCAGAGGCTTCCCAAAGAAGTTGTTTTGAAGAGATGACACCTATTTTCCCAAATGAAAGACTGCACTTAGAAGGTACAGGAAGCAGTGTGGCAATGCGTATTATGGATTTGATTTCCCCAATCGGTAAGGGACAGCGCGGTATGATTGTTTCTCCGCCAAAAGCGGGAAAAACTACATTGTTAAAGGAAGTTGCACTTTCTATTTTGAAAAATAATCCGGAAATGCATCTTTTAATCCTGCTAATTGACGAAAGACCGGAAGAAGTAACCGATATTCGAGAGGCAATCTGCGGTAAAAATGTGGAAGTAATTTATTCTACATTTGATGAATTGCCGGAACATCATAAACGTGTTTCGGAAATGGTAATTGAACGTGCTAAGAGATTGGTAGAACATAAGAAAGATGTTACTATTTTATTAGACAGTATTACAAGACTTTCAAGAGCGTACAATCTGACGGTTTCTCCAAGTGGAAGAACACTTTCAGGCGGTTTGGATCCGGCTGCTCTTCATATGCCGAAAAGATTTTTTGGTGCAGCGAGAAATATGCGTGAGGGTGGAAGTCTTACTATTTTGGCAACAGCCCTTGTGGATACGGGAAGTAAGATGGACGATGTTATTTACGAAGAGTTTAAAGGTACGGGAAATATGGAACTTGTTTTAGACAGAAAACTGCAGGAGAAAAGAGTGTTCCCTGCTATTGATATTGCAAAATCCGGTACAAGACGCGAAGATCTTTTATTATCGCTGGATGAACAGGAAGCGGTTAACAGTATGCGTAAAGCATTGAATGGAATGAAGGCTGAGGAAGCGGTGGATAGTATTTTAAATATGTTTTCGCGAACGAAAAATAATGAAGAATTAGTACAAACAGTACGAAAAACGAAATTCCTGTAGAAACAACTTGCAAAGAGAATGAATTTGTGATACAATCAAAAAGATGTTTAAGAAAAATGTTAATGCGTACAAAATTACGCACAAATAAAAATAGAGAGGTGAAAATCATGAGAGAAGGAATCCATCCAGATTATTATCAGGCAACAGTAACTTGCAACTGCGGTAACACATTCGTAACAGGTTCTACAAACGAAGACATTCACGTAGAAATTTGTTCAAAATGTCATCCATTCTATACAGGACAGCAGAAAGCTACTCAGGCTCGTGGTCGTGTTGACAAGTTTAACAAGAAATACGGAATTCAGGCATAATAGAATCCAGCATTTACAGGTTGAGGTTGCAAAACCTCAACCTTTGTTGCGTTAAGGAAAAGATTGGAGGTCACTGATGAAATCGTCCAATATAGGAGGTCAGGCTGTTTTAGAAGGTGTAATGATGAAAAATGGAGAAGATTACGCTGTAGCGGTAAGAAAGCCTGACGGTGAAATAGAAGTGAAAAAAGATGTGTATAAAGGAGTTGTAAAGTGCAGATTTTTGACGAAAACACCGTTTATACGAGGGATGTTTAATTTTATCGACTCATTGGTTCTCGGCATGAAAACGCTGACTTATTCGGCAGAGTTTTATGAGGAAGAGGAAGAAAAAGAAAAGATTCCCCTGACAAAAGAAGAAGAAAGAAAGAAGAACAGGAAAGAATCTATTTTCATGGGAATTACGGTTGCGTTTTCCGTTGTACTTGCTATGGGGATTTTTATGGTTCTGCCGTATTTTCTGATTAGTCTTGCAGATGATGTAATACATTCAAAAGCAGTACTGGCTGCATTGGAAGGGGTTATCCGTATTCTTATTTTTATTGTATATATTTTGATTATTTCCAAGATGGAAGATATAAAGCGTGTGTTTATGTATCACGGCGCAGAACATAAATGTATCAACTGTATAGAACATGGCTTGCCGCTGAATGTAGAGAATGTGAGAAAAAGTTCTAAACAGCATAAGCGGTGTGGAACGAGTTTTCTTTTGTTTGTTATGATTGTTAGTTGTGTAATGATATTTTTTATCCGCTCGGATTCTCAACTTGTAAAAGTCGGATTGAGAATTGCGTTAATACCCGTAATCGCAGGGATTTCCTATGAACTGATAAAATGGGCGGGAAATAGTGACAATCCGATTGTAAATTTATTGAGTAAGCCGGGGTTATGGTTACAGAATTTGACGACAAAAGAGCCGGATGACGATATGATAGAAGTTGCAATTCAATCTGTTGAGGCTGTGTTTGACTGGAAAACATATCAGAAAGAAACGTATGGAGTGAGTGAAGAATGACACTGGAAGAAGCATATGGTTTTGGAAAAAAAGTATTGGAAGAGCATAAGATTGGGGATGCACCCATTGATGCATGGATTCTTTTAGAGCATATAACGGAAATCAGCAGAGCAATGTACTATGTCAATCCAAAGCAGGAAATGAATTCCGAGCAAAAAAAACGGTACGAATATTTTATTGAGCAGAGGGCGAAAAGAATTCCGCTCCAGCATTTGACGAAAGAGCAGGAGTTTATGGGATTGACTTTTGCGGTAAATGAAAACGTACTGATTCCAAGACAGGATACGGAAATTTTGGTGGAAACTGTTTTGGAGGATTTAGAGCCGAATATGCGTGTTCTTGATGTGTGTACCGGTTCGGGTTGTATTTTAATCAGTTTATTGAAAATGATGCAGGAAGGCAGAGGACAGGATACGATAAAGGGAATCGGTATTGACATTTCTAAAGAGGCGTTGGAAGTAGCGGAAGAAAATGCCCGAAAGCATAATACGGAAGCGATTTTCGTTCAAAGTGATTTGTTTGAAAATGTTGAGGGGATGTATGATGTGATTGTGTCAAATCCCCCTTACATAAAGACAAAAGAGATAGAACAATTGGAAGATGAAGTGAAATTGCATGACCCTATGATAGCGCTTGACGGGAAGGAAGACGGACTTTATTTTTACCGAAAGATTATAAAAGAGAGCAGAAAATATTTGAAAAAGAATGGAAAACTATATTTTGAAATAGGACATACCCAAGGAGAAGAAGTAAAAACGCTTATGGAAGAGGCGGGATTTTCTAATGTGAAAATAAAAAAGGATTTGGCAGGGCTTGACCGTGTAGTCTATGGCGTGTAAAATATCTCAGAAGAGGATAAACGGATAGGAGGAAAAATATGTTTGATAAATTAGAAGATTTAATCATTCGTTTTGAGGAAATCATGGGCGAGTTACAAGAACCGGATGTAGCGAATGACCAGAATCGTTTTCGTAAGTTGATGAAAGAACAGGCGGAGTTAACACCGATTGTAGATGCATATAATGAATATAAGAGTGCGAAACAGGCGATTGCGGACAGTGAAGAAATGCTGGAAATGGAATCGGATGAAGAAATGAGAGAGTTGGCAAAAGAAGAACTTTCTTCTTCAAAAAAACGGGTGGAAGAATTGGAACGTGAATTGAAAATTTTACTTCTTCCAAAAGACCCTAACGATGATAAGAATATTATGGTGGAAATCCGTGCAGGTGCAGGTGGAGATGAATCTGCTTTATTTGCGGCGGAGGTATACCGTATGTATGTTCATTATGCCGAGAGTAAACGTTGGAAAACAGAGTTGATTTCATTTAATGAAAATGGAATCGGCGGATTTAAAGAAGTTGTTTTCATGGTGAGCGGACAGAGTGTTTATTCACGAATGAAATATGAAAGCGGGGTACACCGTGTACAGCGTGTTCCTGAAACGGAGTCGGGCGGACGTATTCATACTTCAACAATCACTGTTGCAGTTATGCCGGAGGCGGAAGATGTTGACGTTGTAATTGATGAAAAAGATATTCGTATTGATGTTATGCGTGCGTCAGGAAATGGTGGACAGTGTGTCAATACAACTGACTCGGCAGTGCGTTTAACTCACTACCCGACAGGAATCGTTATTTACAGCCAGACAGAAAAATCTCAGTTACAGAATAAAGAAAAAGCATTTAAGTTACTTCGTTCTAAATTATATGAATTAGAATTGGAAAAACAGCAGTCAGCAGAGGCAGAAGCAAGAAGAAGTCAGATTGGTACAGGCGATCGTTCTGAAAAAATCCGTACTTATAACTTCCCGCAGGGACGTGTTACGGAACATCGTATTAAATTGACATTATATAAGATTGACAATATTATGAACGGGGATTTAGATGAGATTATCGATCCTTTAATTGCAGCGGATCAGGCTGCTAAATTAGCGAATATGAATGAGTAATACAGATAACTACCATTTACAGAGATGTATTTGGTAGTTTTTTATATAGAGGAATTCAAAGTGCTATTGTTAGTGGCATTTGAATGTGTTACGATAATCTCGATTATAAAAATAAGGAATTGTGATATGGGAGAAGGAAATATGGAAAAGAAAAGCCTACAGATAAGAATGGCGGATTTGAGTATTCAAATTAACTACAAATATACATACATCGAAAGACAATGTGCGGGTTGGCTGGATGAAAGCGGACGAAAACCGGATATAGAGGTGGAGGTTTCGGATGAGGAAATTGAAACGGAATATACAGAGTTTGCGGCGGACGGGGTTACAAGAGGAATGTGTGAAAGTGTCTGTATTTATAGGGCGATTGCGAGAAAACTAATTCCGTTTTCAGCGTTTGTTATGCACGGAGCAGTGATAGAATTAGATGGAAAAGCCTATGTGTTTACGGCAAAAAGCGGAGTGGGAAAAACGACGCATACAAAACTTTGGTTGGAATACTTTAAAGGAAGAGCAAGTTATATTAATGGAGATAAACCGATTATTCGCTATCAGAATGGAAGATGGTATGCGTATGGCACTGCATGGATGGGAAAAGAAAAATTCGGTTCACCTAAATATGCCCCGATACAATCTGTTTGTTTTATAGAGAGAGGGATAGAGAATGAAATAAGAAAGATTGACGATAAAGAAGTAGTGGAGCGTTTGTTTCATCAATTGTTTTTGCCGGAAGAACCGGAAAGTTTAATGCAATTTATGGAACTTATAGACGGAATGGTCTGTGAAATTCCTTTTTTTGTGTTGAAATGTAATATTTCTTTAGTTGCCGTAAAGGTAGCATATGAAACATTGTCGAAGTCATAATCGGCAGAAAGACTTGTTATTTATGATAAAAAAAGTATAATGGAAGAAAAAGATTGGAGAAAAGGTATGAGAATTAAAGAAGGATTTTTAAAACGTCAGGTTGGAGAACGTGCGGTAGTTGTTCCTATTGGGAAGCGGCAAAAAACTTTCATGGAATGATTCATTTAAATGAAACAGGTGGAGAAATTTGGGAACTTCTTAAGGAAGAAACAACAGAGGAAAAGGTATTACGAGAAATACTGGAAAGGTATGAAATTGGAGAAGAACAGGCGAAGAAAAGTTTGGATGCATTTTTAAGTAAAATGAGAGAGGCGGGAGTTTTGGAAGAGTAGGGATGAAGAAAGAAAAAATATCATCACTTCAATGGATTTATCAATATAGTCGGCATTTTATCGGGTATATTTTTTTGCTGGCGGTTATTAGTGGGACGATAGCTGGTAGTTTTATTTTGCTTGCGCTTGTTTCGAGTAATGTTCTTGATATTGCAACAGGAAGTCGGACGGGGAACTTATGGGCACAGATAGGTTTACTTGGACTGTTAATTATATTTCAGGCAGTTTTGAATATTGCGAGCAGTAATGTAAGAATACGCACAACAACTAAAATTGAGATGCGTATGAAACAGGGGGTATTTGCAAAAGTGCTGCGGAAACAATATCAGGAAGTGAGCAAAGTACATTCCGGTGAAATTCTTAACCGTCTGACAAGTGATATTGATATTGTTGTCGGCAGTATTGTGTCACTGATTCCACAGGCGATTTCTATGTTGACAAAAATAGTGGCGGGTGTGTTTGTTTTGTTTTCTATTGATGCACGTTTCACGGGGCTTGTGCTTTGTGTCGGCGGATTAGTTTGTGTGTTCAGCAGAATTTACAGCAGGCATTTTAAATATTTACATAAGGAAGTACAAAGAACCAATGGTGTTGTGCGTTCCTATATGCAGGAATGTTTTGAAAATCTTATTGTGATTAAATCGTTTGTAAATGAAAGTGCTGTTGGCGGCAAGTTAAATGAATTTCAGCAGGAGAATTATAAGATACGAATTAAAAGAAATACGATCAGCAATTTTGCAAACACAATGGTATATGTGTTATTTACGGCGGGATATTATGCGGCGCTTGCTTGGGGAGCATTGCAGATTTCGGTAGGGGCGATGACTTTCGGAACTTTGACCGCGTTTTTGCAGATTATTCAACAGATTAAAGCACCGTTTAGAAATGTTTCAGGACTAATTCCTCAGTATTATAGTATGCAGGCATCTGCCGAGCGTTTAATGGAACTTGAGGAGATGACCGATGAACAGGCAGAATCTAAAATTTTAGATGTGATGCAATTTTATCGAGATTTTATGGGAATTGTTGTTGACAATGTTACATTTTCTTATACTGAAGGGGAAAAGGTTTTAGAGAATGTTTCTCTTCGTGTGGAGAAGGGCGAGTTGCTTGCGATTGTAGGAGAGTCAGGAATAGGGAAGAGTACACTTGTAAAACTGTTTTTACACCTTATGCCATGCTCTGAGGGAAAATTATATTTAGAAACTGTGTCTGAGAAAATTGAAATTGATGCAGGCACAAGAAATGTATTTTCCTATGTTCCGCAGGGAAATATGATTATGTCGGGAACAATTCGGGAGAACATTACATTTTGTAATCCCAAGGTGACAGATGCAGAAATTCAAAGAGCCGCAGAAGTTGCGTGTATTTGGGATTATATCGAAACTTTACCACAGGGACTAGATACTGTGCTTAAAGAACGAGGAGAAGGACTTTCCATGGGACAAATTCAGCGTATTGCGATTGCGAGAGCAATTTTGGACGATGCGCCGATACTTTTGCTGGATGAATGTACAGCTTCTTTAGACAAAGAAACAGAATGGAATGTTTTACAGAATTTAAAGAAAATGAATACAAAAACAATTATCTGTATTTCTCATACGGCAGCGGGAATAAGATGTTGTGATCGTGCAGTCAAGATTGAAAATAAAAAATTTATAGAGGTGAAGTATGAGTAAGGTGCAAAAATGGAGATTTTTATTCGAGATTATACGATATAGTCTTGAAGGAGGCGAAAGTCCGGTTGCGACAGGAAATATAAATTGGGAGGCATTATATAAGATTTGCAAATTTCATAAGATTGAATCTGTTGTGGCGCATGGGCTTGATAAAATGCAGGGTAAGGAGAATATTCCGCAGGAAATTCGCAAAAAATTTGAACAGGCATGGCAGTTGGAAGTGGCAAGAGATACTACGCAACAATTTTCTTTAGAAGAGTTGCTGCAGGCGTTTGAGGAAGCGGGAGTATACTGTATGGCTTTAAAAGGTGTGTTTATGAAGCAGTTCTATCCACAGCCGGACCTTCGTATGATGGCAGATATTGATATTTTATTCCGATTGGAGCAGGAAGAGAAAGTAGAAGAAATTCTGACAAAACTCGGATATTATTGTGACCATAAGGATGACCATCACCATGTATATTTTAGAAAGCCGTTTATGAATATAGAAATGCACTATTGTTTAGTCGATGAGGACAGCAGGTTTGCTGCTTATTATGCAAATCCTTGGGAGAAGGCGGTTCAGGCTGAAGGGAAGACGTATGTGCAAAAATATGGATGGGAAGATTTCTATATTTATGTAATTGCCCATTTTGCAAAACATTTTGAAAACGGAGGAAGTGGAATTCGTTCTATTGTTGATATTTGGCAGTTTGAAAAGAAAATGAAAGAACAGATGAATTGGACATATGTGGAATCAGAATTAGAAAAAATCGGATTAAAAGAATTTCTGCATCATATGGAACAATTGACGGCAATCTGGTTTCAAGGTGAGAAGAGTAATTCGTTTTATGAACAGTTGACGGAAATTATTGTGGGCAGCGGTGTTTATGGAACAGTGGAAAACTATAAAATACAAACTGTGGCTTCAGCAGATAAAAAAGTCTGGATGGGACAGATGAAAGTATGGATTTCTACGATTTTTTTCCCATACAGATTGATGAAACTACAATATAGATATTTAGAGAAATACCCGATATTACTTCCGGTGGCATGGATACAGAGAATTTTCAGAACCATATTTAAAAGAAAAGGAAAAGCGAGCGAGGTGCTTGTAAATCAGAAAGTAGATTTTGATGAGGCGCGTGGAAGACAGGAAGTATTTGAAAAATTAGGGTTATAAAGTAGTTGATAGATTAGAAATGAAAAAGTTTAAAGAGATTTTAAATGAAGAAATGTTAAAAAGACGAGTGACAGAAATAACTGCCGGTATTCTGGCAATCCTTTTTATATTTTCTCTTCTTGTACAAAATGAGATGGGTACGGCAAAGCCGGATAAAAGAATTGAAAAAATGGAAGGCTGGTACTATAAAGAAGACGGAAAGAAAATAATACCGGAATTGCCTAGAGTTTTAGAAAAAACGGATAAAGGCAAATTTGTCATGGAAAATATTATACCGAAAATACCTTACAGAAACACGACGATTGCTTTTCACTCTCAGTTACAAAAAGTGAGAGTTTCGATTGATGGTAAGGAGATTTATACATATCCTGATAAAAAAATTAGAGGAGGAATTGTACCAAGTACATGGAATTTTATCCGTTTACCTCAAGAAAGCGAGGGAAAACACATTAGTATTGAAGTTTCATCTCCGTATAAACAATTTCAAGGAAAGCAGAATTATATATATTGGGGATCGTATAATAGTTTATATTATGCAATAAGAGAAACAAATTTTCCGAAGTTTTTAATAAGCCTATTTATAGGAATTATGGGAATAGTTATGGTTGTTATATCTGTTTTTTTGCGAAGATTTAGAGGGTACCGTTGTGAAGAAACGTTGGGAATATTGTTTATTCTTGTTTCGCTCTGGCTTTGTGGTGTATCGGAAATGGTACATAAAAAAATAGGGGTAGAAACAATATATTTTATTACAATGGTTTCAGCCTTATTTTGCAATGTATTTTTTTTGAGTTATTTGGAGCAGAGAGTAGAAGGAAAAATTCAAAAGATTACACGGATAGGATTTTACTTGAGTTTTTTCAATGCTGTCTTATGTCTGATTTTGCAGGTGGCAGATGCAAAGGATTTGATACAGAGTGCAGGATACATATTGGTTTCATTTATTATATCGTTTGTTTACGCTATCGTTATTTATGGGAAAAAGGTTTTAGAAAAAGAAGCGGGGTATAATAAAGGAGAATTTGTTTGTATGCTTATCATTTTGGGGGCAGGGTTGGTTGAATGGGTACATTTCTATTCAAAAAAATGGTATACATTCGGTATATGCATAAGAGGTGCAGTGCTTATTTATACAATGTATCTGTTTGGCTATTATATTTGGGAAATTTATAATACGGCACGATTAAATAGAAAATTAAGCAGACGTCTGCAAAATAGTGAAATTCAATTGATGATGAGCCAGATACAGCCTCATTTTATATACAATGTACTCGGTTCAATCGTACGCTGATAAAAATTTCTCCGGATGATGCATATAAAATGGTATATGATTTTTCAAATTATCTTCGAGGAAATATTGATGCGATTGGAAACAAAAAAACTATTTTATTTTCAGAAGAAATCCGGCATATAAAATCTTATGTCAATATTGAAGAAGTACGATTTAGGGATCAGTTAAAAGTAGTGTTTGACATACAGGAAGAAAATTTTTATATTCCCCCGTTGAGTGTGCAAGCACTTGTAGAAAATGCAATTAAACACGGAATTCGCAAAAAGATGGGCGGAGGCTGTGTATGGATTAGAAGTTATAAGCAAGACGGAAACTATATTGTAGAAGTAGAAGATAATGGTGTGGGATTTGATGTAAATGAAAAAAGAAAAGAAAATTCCACGGGTCTTAAAAATATAGAATTTCGGCTTGAAAAAATGTCACATGGAAAATGTGAACTACACTCAGAATGCGGAGTAGGAACGAAGGCAACTTTAATATTTCCTCAAAATTTAGGGGGGGGAGAGCAAATTGAAGATAGTGATTATTGATGATGAGTGGCTTCAGATAAAGCAGTTTGAAATGGAATGCGCAGGAATTAAAGGTGTGGATATCGTGGCAACATTTACAAATCCGCTTGAGGCGTACGAGTATATTAAAGAACATCCGGTAGAAGTTGTTTTTACGGATATTGAAATGCCTGAGATGGATGGAATTATATTTGGCAAAAAAGTGAGGGAATTATATCCTGATATTGTTCTTATATTTGTGACCGGTTATGAACAATATTTGCGGGATGCCTTTCAAATGAAAGCGGATTATTATGTCTTAAAGCCATATAATCAGGAAGAAATCAGAGATGTACTAAAACGTTCATACTATCTTTCTAAACGTCAAAAGAAAAGAATTTATTTTAGAACTTTTGGACGATTTGATGTTTTTGTAGATGGACAGGTTGTGTATTTTGCAAATGCAAAAGCGAAAGAATTGCTGGCGCTTTGCGTAGACCACAGAGGTGGAAATGTGACGATGGAAGAAGCGGTGGACAAACTGTGGGGAGAAAGATTGTATGATGAACGTGTTAAGACTCTGTATAGAAAAGCAGTTATGTATTTGAAAAAAATCTTTCAGGCATATGATATAGATGATGTATTTGTAAATAATAGAGGTTCGTGTAATATTAATTATGAGAAAGTAGATTGTGATTATTATGCGATTTTGGAAAGAAAAAAATCACTTGCAGAGTGTGTTGGACAGTATTTATGGGAATATTCATGGGCGGAAGAAACGGCTGTGGAATTGGAAAATTCGGGACGTAGTAAACTTTAAGTTTACTACGTCCCGAATTTTGTTTTACCCCGTCCCTTTTTTGACAACGCCCTGTCCCTTTTTGCTAGTAAAAACGGTTGTGATTTTAAAAATATACTAAAAGTCCGAAAATGAGCCAAAAACAAAGTAAAAATGGTTTTCATAATATACTTTTTAAAGAAAAATGAAAAAGCCTGATTTTACGGAGGTTTTTAACATATCTAAAAAAAGGGACACCCCTTTCAACGATTAGGGACACAGTGAAATCTAATTAGGGACAGGGTATTTTTCAATTTTACTACGTCCCCAATATTTTTTGTCGTAAAAGTAACGAAAGAGTAACACTTTGGTTTGTATAATTCTATTGTTAAGATACACTGCTCGCAGTGTAAATATATATAGGAGAGGAAGAGATGATTATGAAACGAGAACGAAGAAAGTTCAGAGATTCGTTCGTGGCGATTCTGTTGGCAATCAGTATGGTTGTTGGTTTAGTGCCTGTTAATAGCATAACGTCTTATGCGAAGGACAAATCCACAGGCAATGTGAAGAATCAGTCGCGAGCAGCATTTAATGAGGAATCCGTGTCAGACGAATCATCGTTAGAAACATGGATGAAAGTTGTAGAAAATTCTACAGAAAATATAGGACGAATTTGGACGGATAAAACCGTTTCGGATAAGAATATAAAACTTCCGGCTTCGTCACAAGGAAATGAATTTACAATTGATAAAGGAAATTCCGATTTTCTTGTAGGATTATCTGCTTTATCATCTACATCGAATACAGTAACGCTGACAGAAAAGCCACTTGACATTGTATTCGTACTTGATACATCAGGGTCTATGGGTGATCCTATGGAGTATATTTATAGTCCGACATATAGTGTAAGTACCCGCAGTGACAGGTATTACGCGAAGGTAGATGGAAACTACATTAAAATTGACCGCATAATAGGTATATTCGGTGGATTTAAACGTTGGGAATTAAACGGAGAAGAAGTGACACCGAAGAAGAATGCATCAGACACGAGTGGAATTCAATTTTATACTCGTCAAGAAAAACCTGGCTCATTGTCTAAAATGGAAGCGTTGAAGATTGCGGTAAATCAGTTTGCAAATGAAACGGCAAAACGTAATGATTCTATTATAGACACAGAGAAACAACACCGTATGTCTATTGTGACTTTTTCAAGTAATGGGTATCTTAGACAGGGACTTACGGCATATAACTCAAGTACAATTTCAAGGTTTGAAGGAACTATCAATCGCCTAAGTGCAAATGGTGCAACATATGCAAACGCAGGAATGGAGCAGGCGGAAAAATCTTTACAAAATGCCCGTCAGGATGCACAGAAAGTAGTGATTTTCTTTACAGATGGACAACCGGGGCAGTCTGGATTTGAGGATGCTACGGCAAATGCAACTATTCAGATAGCAAAACGTATGAAGGATAATGCTGCAAAGATATATTCAATAGGTGTGTTTGACCAAGCCAACCCTGAAAATACTTCAAGTTCATTTAATGCATATATGCATGGTGTATCAAGTAACTATCCAAATGCAACAAAGTGGAGTGAGTTAGGAGAACCTGCTGAAAAATTAAATTACTATAAAGCGGCGCAGGATACAGATGGACTTAATAAAATTTTTGAAGAAATCTTTGATGAAGTAAATAGCGGTTCGGGTTTCCCAACACATACTGAAGAAGGTTTTGCGGGGAAATCAGGTTACATCACATTTACGGATGAACTTGGAAAATATATGCAGGTAGACGAGTTTAAAGACTTGGTTTTTGCTGATCAAGTATTTAAACCAACAGGAAGTGAAACGAAAGATGGAGTTACAACTTATTTCTATGAAGGAAAAGCAAGTGGTGACTCTGAATTATACCCACAAGGTAACTTGAATGAAATTATTGTTCAGGTGAAGAAAAGTGATAATCTTCAAAAAGGTGATACGGTAACAGTTAAAATTCCGGGTGGATTAATTCCGTTACGACACTTTAATATTGATGTTGATGGAAATACAGAAACAACAATGTCAATTAAGGAAGCATATCCAATGCGTATTTTCTATGGCGCAAGTTTAAAACCGGAAGTTGTGGAAACATTGAAAGACGGATTGAATGACAGTGCAGAGGATAGAGAATTAAATGCTTACTTAAAAGACAACAGAGTTGACGGAAATAAAGCGGCATTTTACTCTAACTTCTATGACGGACTAAAAACAAGTGGTGCTAAGAAGTTAGGAAATACAATTGCAAATTTCACACCTTCAAAGTCGAACTCGTTCTATTTCTTTACAGGAGATACAGTTGTTTGTACAGATGATAAATGTTTACAGCCGTTGAAAACAGATCCGGATACAAGCGGAAATACTTCTTATTATTATAAGAAGAGTTATTTTGTGAAAAACACAGCGGGTACAGTAGAGAAAAAAGAAGAGTCTGTTAGATTTAACGGAGCAAACTTTGCAACATCTTCAACAACATGGGGGAAAAATAACAAAGGCGAAGTTTATGTGAAAGCAGGTGCAGCACGTTTAACACGAGTTGATGACTTGACAACAACTAAAAAAGAAAATCCTACAGGAACAGCAACAGAAGTTATTAATCCACAGTGGGATAATATTAATAACCCTCAGTTTGTTAATGTACATTTAGGTAATAACGGACGTATTCTGATGGAACTTCCGGGTGCTTTGGCAATCACGAAAAATGCAACAGTAGTTACAGGGAAAAACTTAAAAGAAAATGAAATTGTAAAAGACAAGGAATTTGAATTTAAGATTACAATTCCGGAAATGAAAAATGCAACTGTTAAGGCTCAAGTAAAGAATCAGCAGGGTGATGCAGTAGGAGAAGTAAAAACGCTTTCTCTTGATGATGCAGGAACAATAACGTACTCTTTAAAAGATGATGAAACATTATTTATTTACGGTTTGGATGCGGGAACAGCATATACGGTAACAGAAGTAAAAGGCAGTATGCCACAAGGATTTACATTAACATCTGTTGACGGTAAAGAGAATGAAACAGAAGCAACAGGAAACATTGTATCAGGGGCAACAAAGCAACATACATTTGTAAATAAATATGATGTAACTGAAGTAGTTGTAAATGCAGATGATTTTGCAAAATATGCGAAACATTTTGCAAACTGGGATGTAGCAGATACATTTAAAATTACTTTAAGCAGATATACTTCAAATGATGCTCCAATGCCGGAAAACTCTGTAGATGGTAAGAAGACTGTAGAAGTAACAGAAAATAGTACTACAGGTAACTTTGGTAACGTGACATTTACAAAACCGGGTACTTACGGATACACTATTTTTGAGGAAAGACCGGAAACTGTTATAGCAGGGATGACTTACTCAATGGCAGCATATACGGTAGATGTTATTGTAAAAGATAACGGAAACGGTACTTTATCAGCAGAAACAAAAATGACGAAGATTTCTGATGATACAGGAAAGGCAATGGCACAAAATGTTGACAATAAGACAGCGGAATTTACAAATAGTTTTGCGGCAGAGTCAGTAAGAGCAGGTGCGGTTGCAAGAAAAGACTACACTGATAACAGTGGAAATAATCCATTAACACCTGGCAAATTTACATTTAAAATTAAGCCAAATCAGGATAATGCTCCCGCGCCTGAAAAAGCAACGCCGGAAGCAGATGGATCATATATAATGGGAAATGATGGTGAAAGAGTTCGATTTGAACAGTTTGTATTTACAAGCAATCATGCAGGAAATACATACACTTATGAAATCTCAGAAGTGATTCCTAAGGAAGCAACGGACAACAAAAATGGTACGTACACATTAAACGGAATGACTTATGATGCACAAAAATATACAGTTGCATTTAACGTTACGACAGAAGAAGTTAATGGAAAAGCGACAGTGAAAGTTGAAAAAACATATTATAAAGGTGAAGGTACAAACGGTGAAGTAGTACCTGAAGCAAATGTTGTTTTCAACAACGTTTATACGCCGAAAGAAATTACTATTCCTGATGACCAAAATGAAGGAGTGAAGGGAAGTAAGACTTTAGTAGGACGTAACTCCTTAAATGACGAAAGATTCTCATTTACGTTAAAAGCGGCAAATGCAAAAGCAAACAGAGCATTAGCAAATGATTGGATTGTATTTGAAAATGATCCTGCAAAAAATGAGATGACGGTAGAAGTTTCCGATTTAACAAAGGGAAGAGAAAAAGACTTTAATTTCGGGCAGATGAAAATTGCACGTCCGGGATTATATGAGTTTAATGTAAATGAAAATATACCGGAAGAACCGGCTCAGAAAAAAGGTCTTACATATGACACACATTTATCATTAGTAACAATTGATGTAAAAGATGAGAACGGTGTATTAAAAGCAAATGTAACTTATAATAACGGACATGATGGAGCAACAGATAAAGCAGCGTTTAAAAATGTTTATCACGCTTCAGCAAGTTATGGAGATGGAATGAAATTACACGTTTCCAAAACATTAAATGGCCGTGCATTAAAAGCGGGAGAATTTGCATTTACAATTGCAGGTAAAGATAAACCATCAAATGATAAGTTGACCGATAAAGATAAAAATTTCGTAAATCAGGCAGGTGCAAATGATGGAGTAGCCTCCGTAATCTTTGACAGAATGTCCGATATGAAATTTACAGAAGCAGATGCAGGTAAAACTTTCTCTTACACAGTAAGCGAAGTAGAACCTGTAGAAAATAAACTTGGTGGTGTTACATACGATAAAACCGTTTATACAGTTGAACTGCAAGTAGTAGACAATGGCGACGGTACAATGCACACTGTAACAACAGTGAAAAAAGGACAGGATGTAATTGGTACATATGATAGTCAAAACGGAATGAAGGAAGCCACATTACCATTTGTGAATGAGTACAAAGCTTCTCCTGTTATAGTAGATACTGCATCAGACAAGATAAAATTAACAAAACAGTTTATCGGTCGTGAATGGACGGATAACGATGTATTTGAATTTACATTGGCAGCAGTAGAGCCGAAGGATGCACCTATGCCTGAAGGCAGTGAAAATGGTGTGAAAAAGGTTGAGGTAAGAAGACAGGATGGAACAGATAAAGTTTCATTTGACTTTGGAAGTATTACTTTTGATAAAAAAGGATATTACGTTTATAGAGTAACCGAAACTAATGCTGGTCAGACTATCAACGGAGTTGTTTATGACAAAGAAGTAGCAACTATTGAAATCACAGTGAATGACGATAGAAAAGGAAATCTTTTCGCAACTGTCAGCACTTATGAAGGAGATTTCCTTAATGAGTATAAAGCAGAGTTAAGTCACAATGAAGCCGGCGGATTGAAAGTGACTAAAACGCTTAAAGGACATGATATGGCGAAAGGTCAGTTTACATTCCAAGTTAAAGCACTGAAAACAGATACTGTAACAGCAGAAGAAGCTGCAAAACGTATTCATATTTTTAATGGAATAACAGGTGAGTTTCAAAATGTTGCCGGAAAAGATGGCGAAACTGTCGAGATGGGAACGGAAAGTCCGATTGTCTTTACGCAGGATGATGTAAACAAACACTTTAAATATGAGTTTACGGAAAAAGGTGCAAACGACGAGTTTGGTACAGGCGGAGAAAAAGAAGGATATACTTTTGACGATACTGTATATGTAGTGGAACTTTGGGTAACAGACAATGGAGATGGAACGTTAACTCTTCATACAAAAGTAAATGATGGAATGGAACTGGTAAGTTCGAAAGAGAACCCACTTAAGACAGTTATTTCATTTAAAAATGAATATAAAGCAACAGGTAAACTTAACGGAGCAGAAAAACTTGCAGGTCAAAAGAATATTGACGGACCATGGCCTAACAATGATTACTCAGGATTCACATTTACAATTGCAGGTGATGATGCTCACACAGACACAATGCTTGCAATTAAAAACGGTGATGTTGTATTACCAAATGATACAACCGTAACATCGGCAGAAGACGGAAGTTTCCACTTTGGAGATATTACATTTAACAAAGCAGGTGAATATCGATTTAAAGTAACTGAAAACGCAGGAACAATTGCAGGTGTTACATATGATGATGCGGTGAAAAACGTAACTGTAGTTGTGGCAGATGACAATAAGGGAAGGTTAACTGCAACAGTAAAAGAAGGTTCTGATAAACTTACATTTACAAATGGCTATAACACAACAGGAAATGCAACATTTGTACCGTCCGTTACAAAACAGGTGACAGGACATGATGCGGTAGAAGACGTTATTTTCGTCATGACAGCAAAAGACGAAGTAACAAAGAATGCAATTCAAGCCGGTGACATTACAGGATACAAAGAAGAAATAACAATTTCTAAAGATGTATTGAAAAAGGATGGAGAACCTCAGCCAGTTACATTTGGAGAATTGACTTTCACAAAAGCAGGAACATATACATTTGATGTTTCTGAAAAAGCAGTTTCAGTACCAAACGGGTGGACATATGATGCAGATCATTATGAAGTGAAAATCAAGGTTAAAGATGAAAATTCTAAGTTGGTAGCAACTCAGGATATTTCAGATGCGACAAATAATCTGAAACGCAACTTCGTCAATGTATTTACAGCGGAAACAGCATACGGTGAAGAAGGCGGATTAAATGTAACAAAAGAATTACAGGGACGTAATTTAAAAGAAAATGAATTTAATTTCACTATCACAGGACAATCAGATGAAGCAGAAGGAAAATTAGAGGATAGTGATAAAACATTCAAAAACAATGCACCAAATCAAGATGGTGTAGCAGTAATGAGTAAACTTAGCAATGTGACATTCGATCAGAATGACATTGGTAAAACATTTGTATACATCGTTCGAGAGGTAGTAACTACAAGAGGTGCTATCGCATACGATGATAAAGATGTAACGGTTTCTATTCAGGTATTGGAAGAAAACGGAGATATCTACACAGTAACAACAGTAACAAAAGATGAAAACGTATTAGGTGTATATAACTCAAAAGAGGGAACGACAACAGCAGTTGCTCCATTTGTAAATAAATATACGCCGGACATCGTTACAGTTGATCCTACAGGAACAGAAGCCGGAAAAGTAACAAAAGTACTTAAAGGTAACCGTGCAGAAGCACTTAAAGACAATGAATTTACATTCCAAATGAAAGTAGATGCATTGGAAGGAACAATGGATACGGTAGAATTGCCGAATCTTACAGCAACAAATAAGGCTGACGGTTCAGTTTCTTTTGGAAATGTAACCTTTAAGGCGGCAGGTAAATATCGTTTTACAATCAGTGAGGCGGTACCTGAACCACATGATGCAAATATGACTTATGATAAGCATAAATTTAGTTATGTTGTAACGGTTTCTTACGACGCTGACCAAGGTGTATTATCAACGAAAGTCAGCGAAGTTGCAGGAAGTCCTGTATTTACAAATGTTTACACAGATGAAAAAGCAAAAGATGTTGTAAACAACAAAGACGAAAACACATCTGCGGATGGCGATATGGTTTCCGTTGGCGATACATTGACATACTCTATCGATTGGGTAAATAATGCTGTAAATGAAAATGGACAGCCAACAAAAGCAGATATTACTATCGAAGATACAATTCCGGCAGGAACGGAATATGTAGAGGGCAGTGCAAGTAATGACGGTAAATTTGCAGAAGGCAAATTAACATGGTCATTCAAAGAACAGGCAGTCGGAGCGAACGGTACTGTAACATTCAAAGTAAAAGTTACAGAGGACGCAGTAAAAGTTGACTCCATTAAAAATACGGCAAGTATTAAGGTTGGCAATAATGATCCAAAACAGACAAATGGAGTGACGAACTTTGTACCAAACAAAGAAGTAACAAATGATAATAATTCATCTGATATTAAAGTCGGCGATACGGTAACATATACAATTAAGTACTACAATACAGAAGATACGAATGCCGATGTAACAATTACAGATAAACTGCCGTCAGGATTAACTTTCAAAGAAGCAGATAACGGCGGAAGTTATGACAAGGCAACAGGAATTATTACATGGAAACTTACAAATGTAAAACCACACACAGCAGGTACGGTAACGTTTAAGGCAGTAGTAAATGAAGAGGCGTTAGTTGAAGATGGTGTGAAAAATACAGCAGGTATCCAGATTGGTGAAAACGGTCCGGTGATTAACACAAACACAGAATCATTTAATACAAAGAAAGGTGACTTGACAATTTCTAAAGAAATTAAACTGGCTGAAGGTCAAGGAACAGTTATCGATACAAACAAAACATTTGAATTTACTGTTGTTCTGAAAGATACTGCTGGACAGGTATTGAAAGGCGAGTATACTTACGGAGAAAACAAAAAGATTACAAGTGGACAGAAAATTGCTTTAAAACATGGTGAAAGCGTTACAATTAAAGGTTTACCGGAAGGCACATCTTATGAAGTAACAGAAACAAAAACAGCGGGATATACACCTGCAAAAGAAACAATTACAGGAACAGTATCGGCAGGCAATGCAGTTGAAGCACACTTTGTCAATACATATAGTGTGACAGAAGGAATGCTTGAAGGAGCGACAAATCTTAAAGTGAAGAAAGACTTTACAGGTCGTGAAGAAAACAGATGGCTTGCAACAGATAGGTTTACTTTCAAATTAACATTAGCAGAAGGAACACCGGAAAGTGCAGTTGTTCTTCCTAACAATGCAAATGAAATTGTAATTAACAGTACAACACCAGGCAAAGAAGCAGCATTTGGAAATATTAAGTTCAAACGTGCAGGAGAATATACGCTCAATGTTACTGAAAATCCAAGCGGTATCTTAGGTGTAACTGACGATGCAAACGCAACAAGAGAAGTAGTTGTTAAAGTTACGGATAAACTTGACGGAACACTTCATGCAGAAGTGAAAAATGCGGCTGAGGGACTTCTTACTTTCCACAATGTTTATAAAGTTACAGACCCTGTGGAAGTAGATACAACTCCTACAGATGCAAGTGCACTCTTTGAGAAAGTATTAGATGGACGTGATTGGTTAGATTCAGATGAATTTACATTTACTATCACACCGGAAGGTAATGCACCTGCACTGGAAAAAACAACTGCAAAAGTGAAGAAATCGGATGTACAAGATGAAAAAGCACCATTTGGATTTGGCAAGATTACATTTACACCGGAACATATGGGAGATGCACATACGAAAGAATTTACTTATAAGATTACGGAAAACGATATTAATAAAGATAAGATGCCGGGCGTATCAAAAGATACACATACAGCAATCTTAAAAGTAACTGTATCAGATAATGGAGAAGGTAAACTTGTAGCTGCAACTCCGGTTGTAACGGATGGTACATTTACAAATACATATCGTTCTTCAATCGATTATAATGCGGCAGGCGGACTTGTAATTACAAAAGTATTAACAGGACGAGATGCAGCGAAAGATCAGTTCCAATTTGTTATGACGGCAAAAGATGCTGTTTCAGCAGAAAAACTTGGAGTATCTACAGAGGGTACAACATTTAAAACACCGGCTGCAAAAGACGGAGAAACAGCAACAATTGACGTACTTGCAAACAGAACAGGAGAAAACGTAGTATTTACACAGGCTGATGCAGGTAAAACATACCGCTACACAGCAGTAGAAGTAAATGGTGGTCAGAAGGGTTACACATACGACAATACAAAACATGAAGTAGAAATCAGTGTAGAAGATAACAATGATGCAACTTTGACCGTAAAAACAAAAGTAGGAGATAAGACATATACTTATAAGACCGGTATAAAAGGCGAAACGGCAGTTATTCCATTTAGAAATGTATATGCGGCCTCCACAGATAATGCAGGCGGAACAAAAGCGCCGGTTGTAACAAACAAAACAATGACAGGACGTCCGCTTACGGCAGGTGAATTTACATTTAATGTAATTTACAAAAACAGTAAAGATGTTGTTGTAAAAGATGTTAAGAACAGTGTAGACGGAGCAGTAAACTTTGGAGAATTATCATTTACAATTGATTCTCTGAAAGCAGCAGTGAAGAAAGGTGATGCAGTTCAAAATCCAAATGGAACATGGACAGTATCTTATACGGCAGTAGAGAAGACAGACGGACTTGCAGAAAACGGAGTTACTGCTACAAAGAATACGTTTGACTTTACGATAACTGTTACGGATAACGGTGACGGAACATTAAAAGCAGTGACAAACCTTCCTGAAGGACACGGATTTACAAATGCATATTCAACAGGTGACCCTGTAGAAGTAAATGTAAATGGAAGCAAAGTTCTTTCAGCAGAAGAGGGACTCACACCTCCTAATATTGCAGGTGAATTTACATTTACACTGAAGGGAGAAAAAGATGCTCCAATGCCTGAAAAGACAACAACACAAAATGATGCACAGGGTAATGTAGATTTCGGAAAAGTATCATTTACACTAGAAAACGTATTCGGAGAAACGAAAGTATCTGCAAAAGCAGGTGAACCGAGAAGTAAGACATTTACTTATACGGTAACGGAATCCGGAAAAGTTGCGGGCGTGACGAATGATAAGAAGGCGAAAACATTTACACTTACAGTAACAGATGACGGAAAAGGTCATATGACAGTTACAAAGAACCCAGCCGATAACGCATTATTCACATTTACAAACACATACAGCATTGAAAGTCCTATTAATTCAAGTGTGACAGATCAGATTTCTATTACAAAAGAATTAGAAGGACGTAAGATGAAAGCGGAAGAGTTTAATTTTGAACTTCTTGAAGGTAATAAAGTTGTTGCAACAGGAACGAATGACGCCGACGGCAAAGTAACATTTACCGGATTGGAATATAACAAACCGGGCGAATATGATTACACGGTACGCGAAGTTGTTCCGGAAGATACATACGGAGTTACATTTGATACAAGTGAGTTTATGGTTCACACATCTGTAACGGATAAAAGTGATGGTACATTGAGCGTGGAACATACGACAGAAGGCGAAATTGTATTTAGAAATGTTTACAAGGCAGCAGGAACAAGCGTAACACTTGGAGCAAGCAAAATATTAAAAGGAAATGACCTTGCAAAAGGCCAGTTTACATTCCGATTGAAAGATGAAAACGGAAATGTAGTTGCTGAAGCAAAGAACAATGAAAAAGGTCAGATTATCTTTGAAACATTAGAGTACGACAAAGCGGGAACTTATAAATATACAATTTCTGAGGTAAATGATAAACAGGAAAATATCACTTACGATGCAAAAGTATATGGAGTAACCGTAACTGTTGTAGACGATGAAAAAGGACAGTTAAAAGCAACTGTTGAAGGAGATAGTGCAGTATTCACAAATGAATATGCAGAAAAAGCAGCAGTAATAACTCCTGCTAAACCGATTAAACCGAATGATACACCTGTTAAAACAGGTGATGAATCAAATCCAATGGCAATGGCAGGTATTATGACAATTGCCGGAATGGTAATTCTCCTTAATGTAATTACAGCAGTACGCAGAAGAAGACAAAGATAATAAAGACTGTTAAATCCCGCAGGAACAGATAAATCCTGCGGGATTTCTTTGCAAAAATATTGCACTTTTGGATGCTGTGTAGTATATTATAAAGATAGAGGAATTTTGAGGACGAACTTTCAGGAGTTTCGTCCTTATTTTAGAATGAGGAGGAGAAGAGATGAAAGACAAACTAAAGAAATTATTTGCATACTATAAGCCGTACAAATTACTTTTTTACAGTGATATGTTTTTTGCTATACTCGGAGCGGGTGTTACATTGGTTATTCCTCTAATTGTCCGTTATATTACGAGTGAAGTTGTTTACTTTAACGCTAATAAGGCGATGGAAACAATAGTGGCATTAGGAGCGTTAATGATTGTTCTCGTTCTTGTAGAATTTGGCTGTAATTATTTTATCGCATTTTATGGGCATATGATGGGGGCAAAGATGGAAGCGGACATGAGAAGTGATATTTTCAGTCATTATCAGAAACTTACATTTGCTTTCTATGATAATCAAAAGGTCGGTGCATTACTTTCCCGTATTACAAGCGATTTATTTGATATTACGGAATTACTGCATCACGGACCGGAAGACATTGTTATTTCTATTATTAAGATTGTAGGTTCATTTATTATTTTGGCGAATATTAATCTTCGTTTGGCAATAGTGGCATTTATATTTGTTCCGGTTATGATTGTCTTTGCAGTATATTACAACACGAAGATGAAAACGGCGTTTAAGCGTAATCGTGCAAGAATTGCGGACATTAACAGTCAGATTGAGGATAGTTTATCAGGAATCCGTGTTGTCAAGTCATTTGCAAATGAAGATATTGAGATGAAGAAATTCCATAAAGGAAATGATGGATTTTTAGCTGCGAAAAAGATTAGTTATCGTTATATGGCGGGGTATCATTCAACTTTGACGGCTCTTACAACACTCGTAACGGTTGTCGTACTTCTTGTAGGAGCGGAGGGGCTTACAACAAAGACTGTGTTAGTGGCAGACCTTGTAACTTTCCTTCTTTATATCAATAACTTTATTGAACCTGTAAAGAAATTAATTAACTTTACTGAAATGTTCCAAAATGGGTATTCAGGTTTTGACAGATTTCAGGAAATGCTTGCTATCGCACCGGACATTACGGATGCGGAAGATGCTGTTTCTGTTGGAAAACTAAGAGGTGAGATTACATTTAAGGATGTTTCTTTCCAATATCAAGACGCAAACGAGGCAGTTCTTTCTCATATTAACTTAGATGTAAAAGCAGGAGAATATATTGCCCTTGTAGGACCATCGGGGGTAGGAAAGACAACTCTTTGCAGTCTGATACCTAGATTTTATGAGGCGACTTCCGGTGAAATAGATATAGATGGAATGGATATTCGTAAAATGAAATTGGATGATTTGAGAAATAATATCGGTATCGTGCAGCAGGATGTCTATTTATTTGCAGGAACAATTATGGAAAATATCCGTTACGGAAATCCGGATGCCACAGATGAAGATGTTATCCGCGCGGCTAGGAATGCAAATGCACATGAGTTTATTATGAGTTTTCCTGACGGATATGATACAGATATTGGACAACGTGGGGCAAAACTTTCAGGCGGGCAGAAGCAACGTTTATCCATTGCTCGTGTATTTTTGAAAAATCCACCGATTTTGATTTTTGATGAGGCAACTTCAGCGCTAGATAATGAAAGTGAAAAAGTGGTGCAGGAATCACTGGAAATGTTGGCAAAAGACAGAACAACATTTGTTATTGCACACAGACTTTCTACAATCAAAAACGCGGAAAGAATTTTAGTTCTTACGGAAAATGGAATTGAAGAGCAGGGTAGTCATGAGGAATTGATTCGTCAGAAAGGAATTTACGAGTCTTTATACCATATGCAGTTTCACTAAACAGAATGAAGGTGTAGAAATGAAAAATATAGAATTTAAACGTCCTGAATTAGAGGACAGAAAAATAGTGGATGGGTATTTTAAACGGTATCCGTCCAGAAGTTGTGAGAGAACATTTATTAACGTATTTCTCTGGTCAAGATTTTACAAAGTGAAATATGCTATCGTTGAGAATACGCTTGTCTTTAAAAGTGAGGATAGAGATTCTTTTACTTATCCGCTTGGAGAGGCTGAGGATATTCAGAAGGCATTGCAGTTTTTGATGTCACACTGTAAGGAACAGGGAAAAGAATTTGAAATGTATTGTGTGACAGCGGAACAGTTTGAGCAATTTAATGAATGGTATCCGAATGAATTTCAAATCACATATGACAGGGACATAGCCGATTATGTGTATGAGTCTGAGAAACTGATAACGCTTTCCGGGAAAAAACTCCACGGAAAGAGAAATCACATTAATAAGTTTAAGGCGGAACATGAAAACTGGAGTTATGAAACGCTGACAGAGGATAATCTGGAAGAATGCTTTCAGATGGCTTTACAGTGGAGAACAGATAACGGTTGTGAGGCAGATGAGGAAAAGAATGCAGAAATGTGTGTGACATTAAACTCTCTGCGTCTTTTCAAAGAATTAGAAATGACAGGCGGTATTTTGCGTGTGGATGGTAAAATCGTAGCGTTTACACTCGGAGAGCCAATCAGTGAAGAAATGTTTGTTGTGCATATCGAAAAGGCATTTGCAGAAGTACAGGGTGCATATCCCATGATTAATCAGCAGTTTGTGGAGCATGAATGTGCAGGATACAAATATATTAACAGAGAAGACGATGCAGGTGTAGAAGGACTTCGTAAGGCAAAATTATCCTATCGTCCTGCGTTTCTTGTAGAAAAAGGGCGGGTGAGAAGATAGATGATTTCTGAGAAAATGGAAAACATGGTGGCAAACAGTTCGGCAATCAGACAAATGTTTGAAGAGGGAAATCGTATGGCAAAACTTTATGGGAAAGAAAATGTATATGATTTCAGTTTGGGAAATCCGAATCTTCCTGCACCCAAGCGTGTAAAAGAGGCAATTATGGAAATTTTGGATGAGGAAGATACACTCACCCTTCACGGATATACGAACAGCAATGCAGGATATATGGAAGTGCGGTATGCAGTGGCAAAATCGTTGAACAGAAGATTTGACACATCTTTTTCAGGAAATAATATTACAATGACGGTAGGAGCAGCAGGAGGTTTAAATGTAGCCTTAAAGGTACTTTTAAATCCAAATGATGAAGTGATTGTTTTTTCGCCATATTTCAGTGAATACAGAAGTTACGTCCATAACTTTGATGGCGTTCTAGTGGAAATATCTCCAAATACGGAAACATTTCAGCCAAAACTAGACGAATTTAAAGAAAAAATTACAGAGCGTACAAAAGCGGTAATTGTAAACACGCCAAATAATCCTACAGGAGTCGTTTATTCGGAAGAAACGATTATTCGTATGTCAGAAATATTAGAGAGAAAACAGAAAGAATATGGACATGAAATTTATCTTCTTTCTGATGAACCATATAGGGAACTGGTTTATGATGGAGTGGAAACGCCTTATCTGACAAAATATTATGGTAATACAATTGTTGTATATTCTTACAGTAAATCACTTTCTCTTCCGGGTGAGCGCATAGGATATGTTGTTGTTCCGAATGAAGTGAGTGAAAGCGAGAAAGTTATTTCGGCAATGAATGTGGCTAATCGTATTTTAGGCTTTGTCAACGCTCCTACATTGCAGCAGAAAATCGTACAGAAATGTTTGGAAGAGCGGACGGACATTTCCTATTATAATAGGAACAGAGAAACGCTGTACAAAGGGTTGCTGGAGTGTGGATTTTCTTGTATCAAGCCGGAAGGAGCATTTTATCTGTTCGTGAAATCTCCTATTGAAGATGAGAAGGAATTTTGCAGGCAGGCAAAAGAATTTCATATTCTTCTTGTGCCGGGAAGTTCTTTTGGGTGCGGAGGATATGTGCGTATTGCCTATTGCGTTTCCTATGAAACGATTATAAATGCACTTCCGAAATTTAAAGAGTTGGCAAAGAAATATTTTTAAACATTGAAAAATATAATAAAGTGTGATAGATTTCTGTGAGTAGTCAAAATAATATTTTGGCAGGAGAAATAGAATAAGAAGAGGTAGAAAGATGATTAAACAAATACTACAGGGTATGGTTGTCGGGATAGCAAATATTATTCCGGGAGTCAGTGGCGGAACAATGATGGTCGCCATGGGATTGTATGACAGATTGATTCATGCCATTACGCATTTGAAGAGTGAGTTAAAAGAAAGTTTAAAATTATTGATTCCGATTTTTGCGGGGGCTGGTATTGCGATTGTTGCTTTATCAAGAATATTTGAGTTTTTACTTGCAACATATCCGATTCCGACCAACTTCGCTTTTTGCGGATTGATTGCGGGAAGTCTTCCGTTTATTTTGAAAAAGGTAAAGGGACATAAAGTGACAGTCGGAAAAATCATTCCGTTTTTGATTTTTTTCGGTGTTGTTATTTTTATGGCACTTTTAGGGGAAACAGGCGGAAGTAGTGCGGATGTTAGTTTTGGACTTATAAATGTAATTAAATTATTCGGAGTAGGTATTGTTGCTGCAGCAACAATGGTTGTGCCGGGAGTGAGTGGTTCGATGATGTTAATGTTACTCGGCTACTACGATACGATTTTAAAGGTGATTAATGACTTTGTTGATGCGTTAGTGAAGTTTGATATGGGTGGACTTGCAGCGGGAGTCGGTGTTTTAGCACCATTTGGAGTTGGAGTTGTAATCGGTATCTTCTTAATTGCAAAATTGATTGAATTTATTTTTTCAAAGGCAGAAATTCACGCATATTATGGAATTATCGGTCTGATTCTCGCATCCCCGATTGCAATTTTACTAAAAACGGATTGGAGTGGCGTATCTGTTCTAATGTTGCTTATTGGTGTCGCTACATTTGTTTTAGGCTGGTTTACTGCGAGTAAATTAGGCGGAGAGTAATTGAAAATGAGAAATATACGAGAACAATTAGAAAGTCTGGCTGAGCCGGACTTTCAGCAATTTATGGCAAAATTAATTCCCAATATTGAACCAAGTAAAATTATTGGTGTACATTTGCCTGCTTTAAGGAAAATAGCAAAACAAATAGCGAAAGGGGATTGGAAATATTATTTGGGCGAATATCCTGCCAAAAGTTACGAAGAAATTATGTTGCAGGGAATGGTTATCGGTTATCTGAAAGAGGATATAGAAGAACTTTTGAAACAGATTGAAAAATTTCTGCCGAAAATAGATAACTGGTCTGTCTGTGACAGTTTCTGTACAGGATTGAAACAAACGAAAAAATATCCAAAGGAAATGTGGGAATTTATCGGTAAATATATAAATGATGAAAGAACATATTTTGTGCGTTTCAGTGTTGTTATGATGATTTTTTATTATACAGATAAAGAACATATAAAACAGGCATTTTCCTATTTTGACAAAATCCGTCACGAAGACTATTATGTGAAAATGGCGGTTGCGTGGGCGATTTCTATTTATTTTATCAAAATGCCGGAGCAGACTATGACGTATTTGAAAAATAATCGGTTAGACGATTTTACTTACCATAAGGCATTACAGAAAATCCGAGAGTCGCAAAAGGTGGATAAGGAAACAAAAGAGAAAATAAAAGAGATGAAAAGAAAATAATAAGTCAGACACTTTGTAAGAAGTGTCTGTTTTTGTGTGATATTGCAAATTATATGCGAAAAATTCTATAAAATGATAAAACATAGAAAAAGATTGAAAAAAATATGCATATTATGTTAAAATAACAACAATAAATAAAAGGGAGTGAGTCCAATGGATAGTATAATGGAAGAGGTAGTGACAAAAAGATAAAAATTGCTTGTGAGAGGAGAAAAATATATGAGTAGAAAACGTAAAAGTATAATTTCTTTAGTAACGGTAGCATTATTAAGTATGTGTTTGGCATTACCTGTTTTTGCAAAGGCAGAGGCGAGATTGCCGGCAGGAACTTGTGAAAAATGTGGGAAAAATACAGCGGTAAGTTATACTGTATATGGGTCATGGCAATTTGTAGAAAAAATATGGCATACTGACCATTATGATGTAAAATATATAAGAAATAAGTATATAGAAACAAAGTGTAATAATTGTGGATATACAACTAGAATAGGAAATGGACATGAAACAAAAGTAACTTGTCCATGGAAAAATAAAAAATAGTTATAAAGGAGATGGGTGTACCTTTTAGGTACACCTGAATTATATGAGGATATGAGGAGAAAGCAAAAATGGATATTATTTTTTTCTGTTTTAATAGGTGGAGTTATTTTTTGCAGTATTCTATTTTTAAAGCAGAAAGATTATGACAAAGAAAAACAAATACCTCTCTCCATTTGCACAGAAGAAAGTTTGGCATCTGTTATAAATAATATGATACAGTGTTACAACAAATATTATAATGAAAATATAAAGTTTGAGATTACCTATCTTCCCGAAGACCCCATGCAAAGAGAAAGTATGTGTAAGAGATTACAGACGGAATTAATGTCGGGAAAGGGAAAAGATATTTATCTGATGTCTGAGCGGACAAGAGAAATTAACAATTTAACAAGTGTTTTCGGAGATCCTAATAAATTGATATATAATGGTGTGTTGGCTGATATGACGGAGTGGACAAAGAAAGATAAAAGTTTTCAAGAATGTTTTCAACCTGTAATGAAGGCAGGACAGGCAAATGGAAGACAATATTTATTGCCGATAACTTTCACGGTCCCTATGTTTATACGGGAAGGAAGTGGAACGGACTTTACGGAAGAAACATTAAAACCACTTGGGAAGTTGATTGATGGAAAATCAGAGTTATTACAGGAAATCGCACCATATACCTTTACGAATACAAAAGAATGGCTCGGTAACTGCATTGATTATAAAAAGCAGAGAGTAACTGTATCTGAAAAAGAGATAGAAAAAGTATTGCGATATGAAATAGAAAAAAATAAAAAAGGAGTAGATTTTTCAAAGGAGAAATTTGTTTGTAATTTTGGAGTATTTAGTAAAGATGAGGGGAAGGAACATACTCTCTATCAATATATGCCGATGGTTACATTGGACGGGAAACCGATGGCAAAAATTTATAGTTACATTGCTATTGGAAGAAACTGTAAAGAGAAAGAGAGAGCATATCAATTTGCAAGGCTTTTTTGGCAAAAAGATTTTGCTGAAGGAAAAGGAATAGAACTGACACTTAAAAGTGGTAAAACACAAAGACGAAGTGAAAATGATATTTTTATAGTGGGAGGAGTACCTGTACATGAACCGGCATGGGAAGAATGGGCAGTGAACATAAAAACGCCGGGAATTGTACAACAGAAGAATACACTTGAACAGATAGAAAATATACAGAGATATTTAGAGGCAATATCGCAAGTACAGACGGCACGATTTATAAGTGATTTTGATATTATAGGAAACGAAGTGCAGACACTTTTTCTAGACGAAGACGGATATACTTTTCGGACGGATTTTCCGGATATAGATGAGAGAGTGAAAGAGGCGGCAAAGATACTTTATCGGAATGCGTATTATATCGCAATGGAATAGGATAGGGGAAAGGCTATGAGGAAGAAAGAAAAACGGACGGCAATTATTCTTATGGCACCGGCGGTTATCGGATTTTTTGTTTTTTATGTTCTTCCAATGGGAGTTACATTGAAAAATTCATTTTTCTTTGGCGGAGAGTTTATCGGACTGGAGAACTATCAATTAACATTTGAAAACTATATGTTTCAGATAGCAATGAAAAATACATTAAAATTTTTTGCAGTTGGCTTACCTCTTATTATGGTGTTGTCGCTGGGACTGGCTGTACTTCTTTTTGAGCAGTTTCCACTGAATAGATTTTATCGGTTGGCATTTTTATATCCGATGATTGTTCCGATTGCATCAACAGTTATGGTGGCACAAATTTTTTTAAGTGATAACGGAGTTTTAAATCTGCTGATGACACAGTTTGGTCTTCCGGTACAGGATTGGTTACAGTCGGATAAAGCATTTTGGATTTTGATGATTTTGTTTTTGTGGAAAAATATCGGATATAACGTTATTTTACTTTTGGCTGCATTAGCCATGATACCAAAAGAATATGAAGAGATTGCGAAACTTGACGGGGCGGGAAAGTGGAAATATTTTCTTTATGTAAGGCTTCCGCTAATTGCACCGATGTTATTTTTTACACTGTTAATTTCGATTTTAAATGGATTTAAGTGTTTTAGAGAAGCGTTTTTGCTCGGCGGCGTACGTCCCCATGAAAGTATTTATATGATACAACATTTTATGAATAATTATTTTGGGCAGTTGAATTATGCCAGATTATCGGTTGTGGCTGTTGTTATCTTTTGTATTGTCGGAACGTTTGTATCGGTTGTATATGCAGCCATGATGAGAAAGAAGAAGGGGGCTGATGTATTTTGAAGAAATATATAAAAACCTTTGTTCTTGGTATAGTAGTGTTGCTTATATTGTTTCCGATTTTATTTACATTTATTAATTCTTTTATGAGTCCGGAGGAAGTAAAGACAACGTATGAAGGCGTTTTCGGAAAATTCGGAAGTGCAGTGCAGTTGCAGTGGATTCCGCAACAGTTTTCTATGTTGGGGTATGAGAATGTTTTCATTGATACACCGAATTATCTGATGAAGTTTTGGAGAAGTCTTGGAATGTGTTCCATTATCGTTATCGGTCAGATTATTGTGGGAAGTATGTGCGGACTTGTTTTTGCCAAGTACCGTATTGGCGGAAAGAGAATTTTCTTTATTTTATTTATCATCTTTTTGCTTCTTCCGGTACAGGTGACGCTTGTGCCGAACTATATTATATTATCCGCACTGCACTTGACAGACACATGGTGGGCGTTGATTTTACCGGCAATATTTTCACCGTTTTCTACATTTTTTATGACGATTGTTTTTCAAAATATTCCGATGAGCCTTTTGGAAGCGGGGCGTCTTGACGGGGCGAATACATTTCAGGTGTTGACGAAAATTGTTCTTCCGGTGGCAAAACCGGGTGTAATTAGTTTGGCAGTTATTGTGTTTGTGGATAATTGGAATATGGTGGAACAGCCGATGGTATTTTTGAATAAAGTGACGGAATTTCCGCTATCGGTGTTCTTAGCAAGCGTGAATGCGGAAAATTTTGAGTTGCAGTTTGTATGTGGAATACTCAGTCTTATTCCGGTAACATTGTTGTTTTTGTTCTTTCACGATGAATTGGCAGAAGGAATATCCGTTTCCGCTTCAAAATAGGAGAGATGTGTATGAAGAAAAAAATATGGAAATGCAGTATATGGGTAATGCTTTTTCTTCTTCTTTGCACGATAACGTCCTTTTGGGTGGAAGAAAGGCTTATACCTGAAGTAGTTTCTACCGTGCCAATGGCTATGGACGAATTTTCGGAGCAAACAAAAGTTCCCACTGTCTGTGTACGTACAAATGAAAAGGGAGAACAGGGCGTATGGGCTATGCAGGAAGTAGTGGATATTTGGGGTGAAAAGCAATATCGAGTTCGGTTTGAATCCGATGTTGTAAAGGAGATAGTCGGTGAGAGCGCTACTATAAAAATAAGACCGGAGGCGGTAGTTGTTGATAATCTGTTTCCTTTAGAAGATGGAACAAACGTAAAAAAGGTGTATGAAAAATTGGGAAAAGAAAAGCCTGAACCAAATATAGTTTTATATTTGTCGGATCAAGAAATAGACAGAAAAAAATTGGAAAAAGATATTGCAAACAGTCAGTCCGTGTTGGATACGGCGTTTTTTGGTCAGAAAAAATATATTTGTAACGAGGAAGAAGTAGATGTCGCTTATGGAAATAGAATGTGGCTTCGGGAAAGAAAAATAGGGTTATCGGAAAGTGAAACAGAAAATTTCTTTCAGGGGGAGAAGAAGGCTCTTCTCCATAACCATACAGCCGATAAGTTAAATGTAAAAAAGGGCGATACGATTTTGCTAAAAAATGCGCCTTATAAAGTAGAAAAAGTTTACAGTAATGAAGAAAAGGCGAATGGATTTGGAGAGGAAATCTACGTTAATCAGATGCCGAAAGGGGAAGAGATTCCGATGACTTCTGTTTTGGTAAAGAGTGCGCAGGGAAAAACACTCAGACAGAATACGACAGAGTTTATGCTGAAAGAATATCTTCATTTATCCGCAACAGACGGAAAACAGTATAATCTGCAGGATATAGAACAAATGGTAACGGAAATCAAATGGGTATGTTCGCTAATCGTTTTGTTTGTTATTTTGGTTATTCTTTTTCACTACACGGTTTTCTGGTGGACGAAAGCCTATGAGGAGAAAAAATTCCGATTTACTTTGATAGGTATTTTTCTAAGTGGAAGTGGATTTGAACTTTGGTATATGCTTTTAAATCAGTGTGGTATTCCGCAGACGTTCTTTTCTTCGGAAGGTATTCTAAATATAGGCGTATATGCTGATAGAATTCGTACATTTTCTGAAAGTATTCAGACGGGTGCGGGGGAAAATTATTTTCTCTGTCAGATTGGCTATCGGGCATTGCTTAATATAGAAAAATATGCTTGTATAGGTATTCTGGTGCTGGTACTCTTCCTGATTGGGAAAAAATTTGTAAAAAAATTTGCAAAAAGTGTAAAGTTTGTTGATATTTAATGCGTTGACAGTCCATGATAAACTTCGTATAATTTAAAATGTAAACAATAAAGAAGGGAATCGTGGTAAAATGATTATAGCAAAGAATGATGAGGAAAAAAGAAGTAAAATCTGGCGAATAGTGACAGCGGGAGCATCGATTATTCTTCTTATAATGATTGTTTATTTTTTATTTTCCCTATTTGCAGGTAATCCGCTTGAAGGGACATGGAAGAGTGAGGAGAGTAATTTGCGGTTGACAATTCGCGGTGGGGATTCCGCTATTGCAAGTTGGTCGGAGATTGCAGAGGCTTCTAATGTGAAAGTAAAGATGAATTATACATTAGATAAAGAGAACAAAACAATTGCGTTTAAAGTCGATGACGCAGAAATTGAAAAGGCAGTGAAGAATTCTGATGCGGGATTGACAAAGACTGCATTGGAAACGGAAATCAGTATGTTGGAAATGACTTTCGACTATAGTTTGGAGAAAAACAAATTGATTTTGTCTGAGCGTGAATACGGCGAGCAAATCGTTTTTGGGAAAAAGTAAAGGTAAACCAAAGCCACATTCTTTAAAGGTGGAGGCTTTGGTTCTTTTTGATTATAAAAAAAGGAGAGAAAAGTAATGAAACGTGAAGAAACAAAAGTGGTACATATAGGAAACAGGGCTATTGGCGGAGGAAACCCAATTGCCATTCAGTCGATGACAAATACAAAGACAGAAGATGTGCAGGCTACAGTAGAACAAATCTTAGCGCTGGAAAAAGCGGGGTGCGAGATTATCCGCTGTGCAGTTCCGACTATGGAGGCTGCGGAAGCGTTAAAAGAGATTAAAAAACAGATACATATTCCTCTTGTAGCAGACATTCATTTTGATTATCGTTTGGCAATTAAAGCGATTGAAAACGGTGCGGATAAAATCCGTATTAATCCGGGGAATATCGGAGATGTATCAAGAGTGCAGGCGGTTGTAGATAAAGCGAAAGAATATGGTGTTCCTATTCGTGTAGGAGTAAACAGTGGTTCTTTGGAAAAACATCTTGTAGAAAAATACGGCGGAGTGACAGCAGAAGGAATTGTGGAAAGTGCTTTAGATAAAGTCCGTATGATTGAAGATATGGGATATGATAATTTGGTTGTCAGTATCAAATCTTCTGATGTACTGATGTGTATCAAGGCACATCAGTTGATTTCTGAACAGTGTAATTATCCATTACATATTGGTATTACAGAATCGGGAACGATTTTATCGGGAAATATTAAATCTTCTGTAGGACTTGGTATTATGCTTTATGAAGGACTTGGAGATACAATTCGTGTATCCTTAACCGGTGACCCACTGGAAGAGATTAAGACAGCGAAATTAATTCTAAAGACACTTGGACTTAGAAAAGGCGGAATTGAAGTTGTTTCCTGCCCAACTTGCGGAAGAACGAAGATAGATTTAATCGGGCTTGCAAATCAGGTGGAAAATATGGTTGCGGACATTCCCCTCGATATTAAAGTGGCGGTTATGGGATGTGTTGTAAACGGACCGGGGGAAGCGAAAGAAGCAGATATTGGAATTGCAGGGGGAATCGGAGAAGGACTTTTGATTAAAAAAGGTGAAATTGTGAAAAAAGTGAAGGAAGAAGAACTTTTGGAAACATTAAGACAAGAACTTTTGAATTGGGGAAAATAAAATGGGAAAACGATTTTTTGATGTGTTTCCGACATTACAGGTAGAAAAAGAGATAGCAGATTTATTTGAGGAAGTGGAAGTGATGAAAGTGACAACCACTTCCTTAAAAGACCGATTAAAAATATATTTTGTAAGTATGCATTTAATTCCGAAAACTTATGTGTATCATATGGAACAGATGATAAAGGAGCAGTTGTTTGCTCGCACACAAATTTCTATTCAAATCGTGGAGAGGTATCAACTTTCAGAACAATATACGCCGGAAAATCTGTTGAGAGAGTATCGGAACAGTATCTTGGAAGAGTTAAAAGAAAGAAGTGCTGTAGAGTATAATATGTTTTTGAATGCCAAGTGTACGTTTGAAAATGAAAATATTTTATGTCTGACACTGGAAGATACGATTGTGGCAAGGGGAAAACAGGAATCTATAGTGGAACTTCTTGAAGAAGTATTTAACGAGAGATGTAATATTCCGGTAGAAATCCGTACACTCTATAGTGAGGTTAAGGAGAACAGACATAAAAAATATAATGAGATACGCTTACAACAGGAAATTCAGGCAATTGTAGAGGGGAACGAAAGCAGAAGAAAAGAACATATTGAAGAAGTAAAAGAAAAGAAAAGTGAGGAGAAAAAAGAAAAAGCGATTAAACCGAAAGAGGAAAAGAAACCATTTCAGAAAAAGGACTTCTATTCTCCTATTAAGCGTTCCGATGACCCGAATGTTATTTATGGAAGAAACTTTGAAGATGATACAATTGAACTTTCACAGGTTGTAGGGGAAATGGGAGAGATTACCATTCGAGGAAAAGTTATTCAGTTCGACACAAGAGAAATTCGGAATGAAAAAACAATTATTATGTTTGCAGTGACAGATTTTACAGACACGATTATGGTGAAGATGTTTGCAAGAAACGAACAACTTCCTGAACTTTTAGGTGAGATTAATAAGGGAGCGTTTCTAAAAATAAAAGGGGTCACAACAATTGACAAATTTGACGGTGAACTGACAATCGGTTCAGTGACGGGAATTAAGAAAATTCCTGATTTTACAACAACACGAAAGGACACAAGTCCGGTAAAACGTGTAGAACTTCATTGTCATACAAAAATGAGTGATATGGACGGTGTGTCGGAAGTAAAAGCGATTGTAAAACGAGCACATGATTGGGGGCATAAAGCGATTGCCATTACGGATCACGGTGTCGTGCAGTCTTTCCCGGATGCAAACCACTATATCGAAACGTTGGATAAAGATGATCCGTTTAAAATTATTTACGGGGTGGAGGGGTATCTTGTTGATGATTTAACAGATATTGCGGTGAATGAGGATAGCCAGACACTTGATGATACTTTTGTCGTATTTGATATTGAAACAACAGGGTTTAGTTCCGTAAAAGATAAAATTATCGAAATCGGTGCGGTAAAAGTGGAAAACGGGAAAATTGTGTCCCGTTATAGTACATTTGTCAATCCCGAAGTACCGATTCCGTTTGAGATTACAAAGTTAACAAGTATTACGGATGCAATGGTTATTGATGCTCCAAAGATAGAAAATGTGCTACCGGAGTTTATGGAATATGTTGGAGATGCTGTTTTAGTTGCACATAACGCAGGATTTGACGTGGGCTTTATAGAAGAAAACTGTAAAAGACTTGGCATAGAGAGAAAACTGACGTCTGTGGATACGGTTGCGCTTGCCAGAGTGTTACTCCCAACGCTTTCGCGTTATAAATTAAATGTGGTGGCAAAGACTTTAGGCATTTCTTTGGAAAATCATCATCGTGCGGTGGATGATGCGGGAGCAACGGCGGAAATTTTTGTGAAATTTGTGGAGATGTTAAAAGAACGTAAAATTACTACGTTAAAGGGTATCAATGAATTTGGTGCGATGAATCCCGATGCTATTCGAAAAATGCCGGCACACCATGTTATTATTTTGGCGAAAAATGATGTGGGCAGAGTAAACTTATATACATTGGTGTCCATGTCCCATTTAAAATATTTCGGACGTATGCCACGTATACCGAAAAGTGAGTTAAATCGCTATCGGGAAGGGCTGATTGTCGGAAGCGCTTGTGAAGCAGGAGAATTATATCAGGCGATTTTAAATGAAAAGTCGGAAGAACAGATTGCAAAGATAGTAGATTTTTATGATTATCTGGAAATCCAGCCTCTTGGGAACAATGCGTTTATGTTGGAAAGTGAGCGTATTTCTAATGTAAATACACAGGAAGATTTAATTCAGATTAATAAGAAAATTATAAAACTAGGTGAAGAGTTTCAAAAAATGGTCGTGGGTACTTGTGATGTGCATTTCCTTGACCCTGATGATGAGGTATACAGAAGGATTATTATGACGGGAAAAGGATTTTCGGATGCGGATGACCAAGCACCATTGTATTTGAGGACAACGGAGGAAATGCTGGCAGAGTTTTCTTATCTTGGTTCAGCGAAAGCGGAGGAGATTGTTATTACCAATCCGAATAAGATTGCGGATATGATTGAACCGATTTCCCCGGTACGTCCGGATAAATGTCCTCCTGTCATCGAAAATTCAGATCAGGAATTGCGTGACATCTGTTATGAAAAAGCCCATAGTATGTATGGAGAAAATCTTCCGGAGATGGTTGTGGAACGTTTGGAAAGAGAATTGAACTCGATTATTTCTAATGGGTTTGCGGTAATGTATATTATCGCACAGAAATTAGTTTGGAAATCCGTGGAGGATGGGTATCTCGTAGGTTCAAGAGGTTCGGTTGGTTCTTCTTTTGTAGCAACTATGGCGGGAATTACGGAAGTAAATCCGTTAAGTCCGCACTATTATTGTAAAAAATGTCATTACAGCGACTTTACATCAGAGGAAGTGCGGGCATATTCCGGTCTATCTGGATGGGATATGCCGGACAAACTGTGTCCTGTCTGCAATGCGCCTTTAGCAAAAGATGGATTTGATATTCCGTTTGAAACATTTCTTGGGTTTAAGGGGAATAAAGAACCGGATATCGACTTAAATTTCTCGGGAGATTATCAGAGTAACGCTCACAAATACACGGAAGTTATATTTGGAACAGGGCAGACTTTCCGTGCGGGAACAATCGGTACGCTTGCAGATAAGACAGCATATGGTTTTGTAAAAAATTATTATGAGGAGAGAGAGAGCCGAAAACGTAAATGTGAGATTGAGCGAATTGTAGAAGGATGTACGGGAATCAGGCGAAGTACAGGACAGCATCCGGGAGGGATTATCGTTCTTCCTCACGGAGAAAATATTAATTCATTCACTCCTGTACAACATCCTGCCAATGATATGACAACGGATATTATTACAACACATTTTGATTATCATTCCATTGACCACAACTTATTGAAGCTTGATATTCTCGGTCATGATGATCCTACGATTATTCGTATGCTGGAAGATTTAATTACAGATATTACAGGAGAGAAATTCGATGCAACAAAAATTCCTCTAGATGATCCTGATGTCATGGCGCTTTTTGCAGGGACAGAAGTACTTGGAATTAAGCCGGAAGATATTGGTGGTTGTCCGGTAGGATGTCTTGGCATTCCGGAGTTTGGTACAGATTTTGTTATTCAGATGGTTGTAGATACGAAACCGAAGACAATTTCGGATTTGATTCGTATTTCGGGTCTTTCCCATGGAACAGACGTATGGCTTAACAATGCTCAGACATTAATTCAGGAAGGAAAGGCCACAATTTCTACGGCAATCTGTACACGAGATGATATTATGACCTATCTGATTAATAAAGGGTTGGATAGTGAGAAATCATTTACCATTATGGAACGTGTCCGAAAAGGGCTTGTTGCAAAAGGAAAATGTAAAGAATGGCCGGAGTATAAGAAAGATATGCTGGAGCATGGAGTACCGGAGTGGTATATTGGCTCTTGCGAGAAAATTAAATATATGTTCCCGAAAGCCCATGCGGCAGCCTACGTTATGATGGCATACCGTATAGCATATTGTAAGGTGAATTATCCTTTGGCATATTATGCGGCGTATTTCAGTATTCGTGCATCGGCATTTTCTTATGAAATTATGTGTCAGGGAAAAGATAAACTGGAATTTTACCTTAGGGATTATAAGAAACGTTCGGATTCTTTAAGTAAAAAGGAGCAGGACGTATTAAAAGATATGAAAATCGTGCAGGAAATGTATGCAAGAGGATTTGAATTTCTTCCACTTGATATTTATACTGCGAAGGCAGATAAGTTCCAAATTATAGACGGAAAATTGATGCCACCGCTTAATAGTATAGAAGGAATGGGTGATAAGGCGGCTGAAGCGGTAGAAGCGGCTTCAAAAGACGGTCCATATTTATCGAGAGATGATTTCCGACAGAGAACAAAAGTAAGTAAGACAGTTATTGATTTGATGACAGATTTGGGAATGTTTGGAAATCTTCCGGAATCAAATCAGTTGTCATTATTTGATTTTTAAGAAGGTGATAAAATGATTACATTTAAAGAAATAGACAGAAGTAATTATATGGAATGTATTGGCTTGAGAATAAAAGAAGAACAAAAAGGTTTTGTTGCAGATAATGTACAATCTTTGGTGGAAGCAAAGTTTGAAGAAGGCTTATATACTCGTGCAATTTATTCAAATGATATTATGGTAGGATTTGTATTGTTTGATTATGACCCTGAAATTCCCGGCTGGTCAATGAGTCGATTTATGATTGGAGAGCAGTATCAAGGGCAAGGTTTGGGAAAAGAAGCGATTAAACAATTTTTAAAGTATATAAAAGAAGAAATGAAAATACACGAACTTTATATTTCTGTAGAAGTGGAAAATGTAGTTGCCTGTGAAATGTATGAAAAAATAGGATTTCATTTTGTGAAATCGGTTGCATATGAATTTGGCGGGGTTATGTACAAAGAAAAACAGATGAAAATAGAATTGCAAGTAAATGGCTAAATATATTGCTGTGTTTATAAAAGCATGATATACTAATGTATCAATGCAAATTTTATAATTGAATAATACAAACATTGTGCGGTTACTTTTTGTAATGAAAAGTATTAAAAGGGAATTCGGTGTAAGTCCGAAACAGCTCACTTTACTGTAAGGAATGACGAAATCCATAAAGCCACTGTGGAGACAATTGGTCTGCATGGGAAGGAGGAAAGTAGGGTTTAGTTCTAAGTCAGGAGACCTGCCGATACATATTGTGAAATCTTTCGGTGAGGATAAGATGATACATAGAAATTAAAGAAGACTTTTATATACAGAGTCTTAGTTTTTGTGTGTTAAAGCAACCGACAGGTTGCTTTTTTTATGTGAGAATGCGCAGTGGCGTAATGACTTTTAATAGGAAAAAGGGGGAAGGTATGAAATTTAGTGATTTTCATCCGATTGTGAATGCTATCTATTTTGCAGTAGTTATTGGGGTTACTATATTTTCTATGTCACCATATTTTTTATTGCTTTCTTTGTCGGGGGCATTTATATATTCTCTTGTATTGAAGGGAAAAAAGGCAATGAAACAAAACATTTCGATAGTATTTATTACCCTTGTCATTATGACAGGGATAAATGCGATGTTTACGCATAACGGAGAAACGGTTTTGTTTTATATACGTCATAACAGAATTACGATGGAGGCTGTATTTTTTGGTATTGCATCATCGGTAATGTTGTCTTCCGTCATTCTTCTGTTTGACTGTTTTCATGTGATTATGTCTGAAGAAAAATTGATTTATTTATTTGGAAGAATAGTTCCGGTATTTGGATTAATGGTGTCAATGATATTTCGGTTTGTTCCGCTTTTGCGATGCAGATTTAAGGAAATACAGATGGGGCAGGCATGTATGGGAAGAAATGTACAGACGGGAGTAATCCGGAAAATAAGACAGTTGTTGAAAGAACTTTCTATTTTGATTGCATGGTCGCTGGAGGCTTCCATTGAAAGTGCGGATTCTATGGCTGCCAGAGGGTATGGACTGCCGGGAAGAAGTAGTTTCCATTTGTTTAAAATCACTGTTCAAGATGTGATACTGCTTATCATTGTCGGAATGTGTGGTGTAATTACTGTGGCGGGCTGTATTTCCGGCCGGACAACAATGCAGTATTATCCGAAACTGCTCGTGCCGGCGATGGCATGGAAAGATATAATCTGCATAAGTTCCTTTGGTATATTAGTGTTTATGCCATCGGTAATTGAATATATTGGAGGACATAAATGGGAAAGATAAAGTTTGCACAGGTAACATTTACATATCCGCTTGCAGAGCAGGCAGCGCTTAAAGACGTTACTTTGGAAATAGAGGAATCACAATTTATTGTGATTTGCGGAAAGTCGGGCTGTGGGAAAAGTACACTGCTCAGGCAAATGAAAAAAAATATGATGCCGTATGGTGAATTAAAGGGTGAAATTTTATATGATGGAACTTCCATAAAAGAATTGGAAGAACGGAAGAGTGTATCTGAGATAGGGTATGTACAGCAAAATCCTGATAACCAGATTGTTACGGATAAGGTTTGGCATGAACTGGCATTTGGTTTGGAGAGTCTTGGATACGACAATCAGACTATTAAGCGCCGCGTGGCAGAAATGGCGGATTATTTTGGCATAGAAAACTGGTTTCATAAGGAGACAAATACATTGTCGGGAGGGCAGAAACAGTTGTTAAATTTGGCGTCCGTCATGGTAATGCAGCCAAAAGTATTGATTTTAGATGAACCTACAGCACAATTGGATCCCATTGCAGCATCGGAGTTTTTGCAGACGGTTTATAAGATTAATCGGGATTTAGGTGTCACGGTTATTATGTCGGAACATCGGTTAGAGGAAGTCTTTCCAATAGCGGACAGAGTGCTGGTTTTAGATAAGGGGAGAATAGTTGCGATGGACATTCCCGGGCGGATTGGAGAATATCTTTCTGGTAGGGAAACAGGCGAATCACACCCCATGTTTTACGGGTTACCAGCGGTAGTTAGGATTTTTCAAAACTTCCGCATCGGAGAATCACCGCTTACAATTCGTGAGGGAAGAAAAAAGATGGAACAATTATTGAAAGGAAAAGAAGTGGTTGGAAGTTCCTTTGATGCGATAGAAAAATCTAAGGAGACAGTCATACAACTGAAAAATGTATGGTTTCATTATGAAAAAGGGCATCACGATGTATTGAAGGGTGTATCTTTTTCCGTGGAGAAAGGACGGTGGTCTTGTGTTTTGGGAGGAAACGGAAGTGGCAAAAGCACAATGCTCAAAGTGATCTGCGGCATTTTAAAACAGCAGAAAGGGAAAGTTTTTATCAATGGTATACAGACAGGAAAAAAATGCTCTGAGAAAGTTGTGATGTTACCACAGAATCCGCAGGCAGTCTTTACGGAGATTACAGTGGAGGAAGAATTATTTGAGGGTGTGGCATTTATGGACATCGAAGACCGGGAAAAAATTGAAAAAGTAGAAATGATGTTGGATAAAATGGAGATAACACATTTACGAAAGACAAATCCATATGATTTATCGGGAGGTGAGCAGCAGAGGCTGGCGCTCGGAAAAATTTTACTGTTGGAGCCGACAATTCTTCTTCTAGATGAACCGACAAAAAGTCTTGATCCATTTTTTAAAAGAGCATTGGCAAAGATTTTAAAAGATTTGCAGAGAAACGGAATGACTATTTTTATGGTGAGTCACGATTTGGAATTCTGCGCATCGTATACAGACTACTGCGCTATGTTTTTTGATGGTGAAATTGTATCGGAAGACTGTACGAGAAAGTTTTTTGCAGGAAACAGTTTCTATACGACAACGGCAAACAGGATAGCGAGAAAATGGTGTAATGAATTGATTACTTGTGAGGAGGTTCAGGAATGGCTTCAGAAAAACGTCAATTAACACAGCAGGAAAAAGCGGCAAAACAGAGACTTCATGTGGCTGCGGAACTGATATTAATAGGTATTCCGATCGCTCTTATAGTAGGGATAAAGTTTTTGCCGAGAGAGTGGTATATGCTGCTTAGTTTGCCTGTTCTTGCGATGACAATAGCACCGTTTTTCATGGTTTTTGAATCGAGAAAGCCAAAAGCCAGGGAAATTGTTCTGCTTGCCATGATGAGCGCTCTTGTTGTAGCATCGCACTTGTTTTTTCATATTGTATTTCCAATACAGATAGGGACAGCGTTGATTATCATTAGCGGTATTTCTCTCGGATCGGAGGCAGGTTTTTTCATCGGGGCATTAAGCAGATTGGTGTGTAACTTTTATATGGGGCAGGGACCATGGACTCCGTGGCAGATGTTTTGCTGGGGGATACTCGGATTTTTGGCAGGGTTTGCGTTTAACTGTGGCAATACAGAAACATTAAAATCAAGAAATTTTAAAATGATTTCAGGCCCCGTGTTGATGATATTGTTTTCGCTTTTGCTGGCGTATCTTAGTTTTTTGATTTATCCCGGACAGGACAGTACTGTCGGATGGAGATTTTATTTGTTTGGGGCCATCGGATTGATTTTAGGGGTGGCTGTTCAAAAAAAACGGCTTCCGGCAGATAATATTACGCTTTCACTATTTACATTTTTCACAACGTTTATTGTGTATGGTGGAATTATGAATCTCAGCAGTGCATTATTATCTGCGAACGGTGCTTCGGGGAAAGGAATCAGTCTTGAGGGACTGCGTATACTGTATGTTACCGGTGTGCCGTATGACTTTTTTCATGCGTTGACCGCTGCGGTTTGCGTATATTTCATTGGTGGGAATATTATTCGGAAATTGGAACGAATAAAGATTAAATACGGAATTTATAAATAGAAAAAATTGAGGGTGGAAATGTGGACAAAGATTTTGAAAAACTGATACGAAATAAAAGAAAACGAAAGATTTCAGTATGTATTGTAATTTTGCTTATTGTACTGACAACTCTATTTTCTTTCAAAATGGAAAATGGAAAAGAAAAAAAGAAAAGTGAGGTTACTTTGGAAATTCGCTGTGATGAACTAATTGACAATCCGGAAAAAATGGCAAAACCTGAATTGTGGAAGTATATACCGGAAAACGGAATCATATTGGAAGAGACAAAGTGTACCATAGAAACAGGGAAAACAGTTTTTGACGTTTTAAATAGAGTGTGTAAGGAGAAAGACATTCAGATAGAATACAGTTATACAACTGGATATGATTCATATTATGTGGAAGGAATACAGTATTTATATGAATTTGATGCGGGAAAGAGAAGTGGCTGGATATACCGTGTTGATGAAAAAAATACAAACTATGGTTGTTCACAGTATAAATTAAAAGGCGGAGAAAAAATCGTGTGGGAATATATCTGCGATTATAAGTAAGGCAGGGGAAAGGAAAAAGAATGAAAGAAAAAATTTTGGAATTAAAAAAAGAAATTGGAAAAGTAATTGTAGGAAAGGAGGAAGTAGTTGAGAAAGTTCTGATGGCGATCATAGCGGGAGGACATATTCTTTTGGAGGATATTCCAGGTGTGGGAAAAACAACACTTGCATTAGCCTTCAGCAAAGCGATGGGCTTGCAGTTTAGGCGTATACAGTTTACTCCGGACGTTGTTCCTTCAGACATTACGGGGTTTATGATATATGACAAGCAAAAAAATAGTTTTACATATCGGGAAGGCGCCGTAATGTGCAATTTCTTTCTCGCAGATGAAATTAACCGTACGTCAAGTAAAACCCAGTCGGCGCTTTTGGAAGTTATGCAGGAAGCGAAAGTGACGGTGGACGGGGAGACACACCAGATTCCTCAGCCGTTTATTGTTATGGCTACGCAGAATCCTATAGGTACTGTGGGAACACAGATGCTGCCGGAAGCCCAACTTGACCGTTTTATGATAAAGTTATCTATGGGATATCCGGAATTTGACGCACAGATAGAAATTTTAAAGAACAGGGAAAAAGAAGATCCTATTGATGCCATGAAAGAAATTCTCTCAATTGAAGAAGTGATTGAGATGAAGAAGGAAGCAAAAGAGATTTATGTGGACGATAAAATATATGAGTACGTTACAATACTTGTGGAAGCAACAAGAAAACATGATTATGTCAGACTCGGAATAAGTCCGCGAGGAGCTTTGGCGCTGTGTGGTATAGCCAAAGCGAGAGCATATATTTCAGGTAGAAATTATGTGACACCAGAAGATGTAAGCGAGTGCTTTTTAGATGTATGCAGACACCGTCTTATTCTTAAGCCGAAGGCGAATTTAACTTCTATGGATACAGACAGTATACTTCAGCAGATTTTAGATGAAAATAAGGCACCAAAGTTGTAGGAAGAGTGATAGTATTGAAAAAAGAAAAAATAGTATTCGGTCTTTTATTTCTTTCCGGAACGCTACTCTACTTTTTTACGGAGATTTCATATGCATCGTTATTTTTGACGGGAATATGTGTTTATGGAATAATAGGCTTTACCGTATCCGGAATATCCGGAAAAAAAACGGATTTGTATTTTGACGGAGAAAAAAAATGTGAAAAGGGAAGTCAACTGGAAGTTACTCTGCATATGAAAAATAACAGTAAAATTCCAATTTGGAACGGGGAGATACTTTTGCGGGTGAAAAACAAATTGACAGGTGAACAAACAGAAGTTAAAAAAACAATGTTTCTTCTACCGTTACAGAGCAAACAAGCGAACTTCTATTTAGAAGCACATTTCTGTGGCTGTATTGAAGTGGTTGTAGAGAAAATGAAAATTTCAGATCCGTTTGGCATATTTACCAAAGAGAGAAAATTCCATATGGAAAACAGATATTACGTTTTCCCAAAATTGATGGAAGTTGATTTTACAAGCGAACAGTTGAATCAATATGATATGGAAAGTTATAAATATTCCGCTTTAAAAAGCGGGGAAGATACAAGTGAGACTTTCGGGATAAGAGAGTATAAAGAAGGGGACAGCCTGAAATCCATTCATTGGAAACTGACCGGAAAAATGGAAAATCTCATCGTACGGGAGGCGAGCCTTCCGGTAGAAAACAGTGTAATGATACTGCTTGACAAAAGAGAGAGAGAAGAAATTTCGGCGGACAAGAAAGATAAACTGACAGAAATGTTTTTGTCGCTGTCAAATACAATTATAAAAAATGGTATACAGCATTCCATTGGCTGGTACAATTATGAACTAGAAAAATTTGAACAATATCGCATTCAATCCACGGAGGACATCTATGTGATTATTGGGGAACTTCTTTCCTGTCCACATTGTAAAGATGAAATAAGCACGGTGGATAGGTTTATAGAGTCGGACGCATGGAAGGAATACAGTAACTATCTGTATGTGACAGAGAGTGACACAGCAGAGAGAGAGACGGAGAAATTAATGAATTATGGAAACGTTGAAATTTATCGAACGAGAGAATTTAGTTAGAAAAAAAGATATTATAAAGGAAATTTTGCTTTCGCTATTTTTAGGTATCTCCAATTTTTTGTGTTTTCGGGATATGTTTCAGTTTACGTTATGTTTTTCGGGCTCATATTTAGGTGGAATGAGAAGCGGATTAGTGTATACATGGAACCGTATTGCAGATGTGTTGGGGAATGAAAAGTATATTCTGCTTCCTAAGTTTGCCGGAGCAGGAGAGGGAAATGCATTATTTTTAATTGCGGTGCTAATTCTGTTCGTTATTCTGTATTTCTTTTTTCTACACAGTAAAAACAGTTGGGCAATTTTTTTGATTTTTCTTTTGACTGTTAGTTTAAGCGGAGCGGCAAATTTGCAAATTTCCATGGGAACGGCAATGCTTTTTACCGTTTCTGTAATTTCCGGAATACTGTACGTCCGTGATAGGAATAGTTTGTGTAATAGGTTATCCCTCTTTATTTTGACGGCAATCTTGTGCGTAGCCGTATTTTCTTCACCGTTGGGCAAGAAGATAAATGCCAAATCAGAAACGATTTATAAAATACAGAATGTGGTAAAAACGAAGGTGAAAGAGAAATATTACGGCTCTAATCTGTTAAAAAACGGTGATTTGAAACAGAGAAAACGGGATAAAGTTGAAGGAGATGCACTTGAAATTACGATGACAACCCCACAGTCGATATATCTAAGAGGTTTTGTCGGGGAAAGTTATCAGGATAATAGGTGGGAAACGTTGCCAAACTATAATTACTATAAAGAAAAAGATTTATTTTACTGGCTGAGAAAGGAAGGATTTCAAACGTTTGGACAGTTGGGACAGGCGGAGGAATTGTTTCATGAAGAAAAATCGGAAAGAGAAAATCAGGTTACTATTCAGGTCAAAGAAGCCGATAGCCGTTATGCCTATATTCCTTATGAGATGAAAGGAAAAATTTCCGAAGGAAAAGAATGGGGTAGCAGTTTTATCACACCGTCGGGTTTAAACAGACTAAAAAAGTATAGTTATAACACTGGTAATAATGCCGTAAAAACATGGACGGATACGGCGTCAAAAGTGTTTTTGAGTGCGGACACGGAACAGTTAAAAGATTATTTACGGCAAGAGAGTAATTATAATACATATGTATATCAAAACTTTACATATCTCTCCAAAAAAGAAAAAAGTATTTTGAACCGGTATATCGGTAAAGCAGGCGATCAATCCCGTGGGCATATAGATTACAAACCAACTATTGCGGGAATTCAAAAGTATCTGGAGGATAATTTTATATATACGGAAAATCTGGGGGAAAAGGCGGAGCAAAATCAAGGTATGTTGGAGGAATTTCTTGTATCTAAAAAGGGCTATGATGTGCAGTTTGCCACCGCTGCAACGCTTATGTTTCGCTATTATGGGATTCCTGCAAGATATGTGGAAGGATATTTAATCACGCCGAAAGATGCAAAAAAAATGGAAAGCGGAAAGCCGGAAATCATTCCAAAAACAAATGCACACGCATGGGTGGAAATATATGTTGACGGAACGGGATTTGTTCCGATAGAAGTATCGCCGCCTTACCGAAAAATTATGGAAGAAGCAGATATGGAAGTCGGTATATCCAATAATACATTATTGCGACCATTTGATAATGAGGGGGGAGCAAATAATAAGGTGCAGGAAACGGAGATGTCAGGTGACGATAATAAGCACATTACTTTTCCTATAATAATTATTATCTGTGGAATTATCGTACTGATTTTGCTGGCGATAGTGATTAGACTGTTTTGGAAATACGTTATCTGGTTAAAAAAATTCCTGAACAGACGGAAACTTTTTAATAAGGCGGCGCCGAAGCAGGCGGTAAGTGCAATGTACTCGTACATGGAAGAGCAAAACTATCCGATAAAAGAAGATGTCAGAGCGTTGGGAAATAAGGCGGCTTACAGTCAGGAAGAGTTGGGTGACAAAGAACGCAAAGAAATGTTAATGGCGCTGAAAAGTGCGGCAAAGGAGAAAAAGAAAAATGAAAAGAAAAATAAAAGGAATGCTGGCCGGTGTGCTTGCGGCAGCCGTGCTATTGTGCGGCTGCGGGGCAAAAAATTCGGCAGATAATATAGATGAACAGATAAAAAAGACTGCTGAATATGTGAAAGAAAATGTTCCGAATCCGCAAGTGTCACCGGTAGGCGGAGAATGGGCGGTAAAAGGAATTGCGGAAAGCGGTATCGAACCAGATGACAGTTATTTTGAAGTATATTACGATACGGTGAGAGCGAAAGTTAAGTCGGAAAAGGGCGCAATTCATGAGGAATATTATTCGGATTATGCCAGAGTGATTATTGCCTTAAATGCGATAGGTAAAGATCCGACCAATGTGGAAGGGTATGATATGACAAAACCGTTGGAAGAGTATGAGGAGTTGACACAACAGGGGGTGAATGCGGTTGCATACACACTTGTGGCGGCAAATGAGAGCGGTATTTCTCTGGAACATGAACAGGCATATGTGGAATTTCTTGTGAAGGAAATGGAATCCATGTTATTTGAGCGGAAAGATATATATATAGATTATATCTCAATGGGTATTTTGGGATTATCTTTTTATCAGGACGACGAATCGGTAAAGAAGGTGACGGAAGACGGCATAAAATATTTATCGGATATGCAGCAGGATAACGGAACAATGGGAAACTGTGAGTCGACATCGGAGGCTGTCATTGCATTGACCCAATTGGGAATAGATGTATTTTCGGATAAACGATTTGTAAAAAATGAAGGAAGTCTTGGAGAAAGTTTAATGAATTATCAGGCGGAAGACGGGGCGTTTCTTCATACGGAAGACGGGGAAAAAGCAAATGAAATGGCTACAGAGAGAGCGTTACTGGCTCTGTGCAGTATGAAAAAAATAGAGAAAGGAGGGCTTTATGAGGGAAAAAAATAGTTTGCGATACTTTTGGAGGAAATATAGGCTGTCTCTTTTAGGTGTCGCAGTAATACTGGGGTTTATTTTTCTCTCGGGAATATTTTTATCGGTTCAGGAGCAGATACACGGAAAAAATCCATTGGAAACAGAGAATAAGGAATCTTCACGCATAGCGGTGACGGGGAAAAATTATACTTTGAATTATAAGCAGGAAGAAGAGTATAAGCGTGAACAGGCAAAACGGAAAGAAAGAATAGAACAACAGCCTATCCAACCGATAGAGGAGATAAAAAGCGAAACAGAATCAGGTAAAAAGGAAACATCATCAATTCTTTCATCAAATTCATCACAGGCACATACAGGAGATAAAAATTCCGCTGGCAACGGAAACAAGACAGAAGAAGGACAAGGAAAACCGGAAATAGGCGGTGGAAACGAAGCGGAAAATGGAGAGGGGGAAAGCGGTGAGAATACAGGTGGAGATGAGGAAGTATCCAAACTTCCCGAGATTATATGCAGCCTAACGGAGGGACAGGTGGTAAGCGGCGGTTTTCTGGGATTTACGGTGCAGGCAACCACATATAAAAAAGAACCGTTAAGTTCTTTTTATGTAACGGTAAAGGTAAACGGCAGGAAGTTGTATAGTTCGGGAACACAGCATAATGTGATAAGTTACAGAACTTCTCAGGAGTTGCAAGATGGAAATAATGAGATTTCCGTTATGGCAACAGATAAAGAAGGGAATACAGCCATTAAAAATTATCACGTCACAGTCAAAAAAGAAGATGCACAGATAGAAGGAGGCACAATGCGTGTCAAATTGCAGGCAGACGTAGTTGGATTGGGAACGATTTTTGACGAAACGGTTGTATTTTATGAGGGAGAGAACCTTCCTTATGTAGTGGACCGTGCGTTTAAGAAAGCGGGAATAAAATATAGGTATACGGGAACATTTGACTATGGATTCTATTTGCAGAGAATATATAAACCGAGCATCACAAATGGATATAAAATTCCCGCACCGATTTTACAAAAACTGGAAGAAGAAAACTGTTCATGGGTTGGCTACGAAACGGATTCCCTTGGGGAGAAAGATTTTTATTACTGGTCGGGGTGGCTTTACAGGTTAGATGGATATTTTCCGGATGGGTTATCAACAATACCGGCGGAAGACGGTTCGGAGGTAGAACTTCTATTTACGCTGAACAATGGAGCAGAATATAATGGAACATGGTTTTCAGGAAACTGGTGATATTGAAAGGGGTGATATAAAAAAAGAAGATTGAAACATATAATACAGTGCGAAAAGAAAGAGAGGAAGAAGAAAGATGAAAAAGTTAAAACAAATGGCAGCAGCAATTCTTACAGCATCTTTAATGCTAACAATGCTTCCGGCAAATGTATTTGCCAAGGAGGCGGTTCGTGAGAATGTAGATACAGAATGGTACAATTTCCGAAACAATCCGGAAAATAACGGGGTAACAGACAGACCTACTCCGATTCAAGCAAAGGAAACAGTGCAAAAGTGGGCAGCAAAGTATGGGACAGGCTGGTCGGCAGCACCAACTCCTCCTCTGATTTTAGATGGGAAATTATATATCGGTGTTGCAAACCAGATTCTTGAAATCAACAAAGAAACAGGTGAAGAAATTCGCAGAAGTGATGAAATGATTGGAAATGTCGGGTATGCGATGAACCCTCTCACATATGCGGACGGAAAATTGTTTGTACAGGTTGGAAACGGTGCAATCCAGGCTGTTGACTATAAGACATTAAAATGTGTGTGGTATAGCGAGAAAATAGGTGGACAGACGGTTTCTCCGATCAGTTATGCGAAGATTGATGGGAAAGGTTACATCTATAGCGGTACATGGAACAGTGAAAAACGAGATGGAAGTTATATCTGTATGACAACAGATGACGAGGGAACAACGGAAGTAGAGGGGGTGACTAAAGGAGGAGGAAAAGAAAAAAAATTAACATGGCAGTTTACTCCTTCAACAGATGATACACAGGTAAAGAATAAAAGAGGTTTTTACTGGGCAGGTGCATATGCTACAGAAAATTATATAGCGGTAGGTTCAGATGATGGTTCTAGTGAGGGTGACTATACAGCAGATGCCATATTCTATACATTAGACTCACGCACAGGGAAAATCATTGACTCCATTTCCGGAATTAAGGGAGATATCCGTACAACGACAGTGTACGACAATGGATATTTGTATTTTGCCACAAAAGGCGGAGTTCTTTACAAGACAAAAGTAGACAACAAAGGGAAACTGAGTGAGACAAGTTCGATTGATATAGGAGCGGTAACAAATGAAAAATTAATGGCGACAGCAGCGCCGTTAGTATATGGAAATAAGATTTATATGGGAGTTTCGGGTGCGGGAGGACAGTTTGATCCTGATGCAGGGCATGGATTCCGTATTATCGATAACAGAGGTCCGCTTACACAGGATTCTATTATGTATAATCTTCCGATTGCCGGATATCCGCAGGCGGCAGCGTTAGCATCAACGGCATATGCAGACAAAGATTTTAACGGAGACGGAGAGGCAGACGGTAGAGTATATTTGTATTTCACATACAATGCAATGCCGGGAGGAATCTATTACTGTTACGATACAAAGGATCAGACAGAAGCAAAGCCTGAACAGTACGGGGAATTATTTGTGCCGCAAAAGGAACAGCAGCAGTATTGTATCAGTACTCTTTGTGCGGACAGAGACGGAACATTATATTATAAGAATGACAGTTGCTATTTAATGGCAGTAGAAAACAATCCGGCATACTTAAACAATGTAACGGTAAAAGGCGGAGAAAACGAAAGCATTTCATGGAATAAAGCATTCGATTCGGCAAATGCGGAGTATGAGTTAAAAATTCCTGATACAATGAAAACGGCAAATATCACATTGGAGATGAATGAGGGAATGACTGCTACAATCAACGGCAGCGCATATACCGGTAAAAATGAAGTGACACTTGAAGAAGGTGACACAAAAGTACAGATTGAAGTCAGCAAAACACAAGGAGAAAAAACATATAAAAGAACATATACATTAAACTTTGCGAGGGTAAAGGCAATCTCCACTCTTGAGAGTATGAGGGTAGGAAATTCAAACTCCTTCACCGGATTTTTGCAGATGACACCTGAATTTACATCAGAAGTAACGGATTATAAAGTGGATACAACAAGACAGGAAAGTTTTTGGAGAGTGTGGCTAAAACCGACAGATGTAAACTCAAAAATAACCGTAACTCCTGTAGAAAATGTAGACAAAATAACAACATCAAATGGAAATACTTCAACTCAGGGGCATGACAGATGGAATGTGTATAAAAAAGAACAGACAAAAACGGCTAAGATTAGAATCGACGTGTTGTCTGAAAACGGAAAGAAAACAACAAGTTATAATTTGACTTTAGAAGTTCCCGTAAAAGTAACCGGGATTGCCCTTAATAAACAGGAAGCAGAACTGGATATGACAGAGAAATTACAGTTAAATGCAAAAATCATGCCGGAAAATGCAACGATTCAGACAGTTAAATGGTATTCGTCTGATGAAAATATAGCCACTGTAGATGAAAAGGGGCTTGTAACACCGAAAAAGGCAGGAAATGCAGAAATAACCGTTATATCTGATGATGGAGCGAGCATAACGGACAAATGTCATGTTACGATTACGGATAAGGCAAAAGAAGTAGACGATTTGATTGATGCAATCGGAACGGTTACTTTGGAAAGTAAGGCTAAAATTGATATTGCCAGAGATGCTTACAAAGCTTTGACTGCCGAACAAAAAGAGAGAGTAACGAAGTTAAACGTATTAGAAGAGGCGGAAAAAGAATATGACCGTTTAAAAGGAGAGGCCGATAAAGAAGAAGCAGATAAGGCGGCTGCAAAGGCAGTAGATGATTTGATTGAAAAAATCGGGGAAGTTACAATTGACAGCGGAAAACAGATTCAGCAGGCAAGGGAAGCATTTGAAAAATTGACTCCTGAGCAGAAAGAAAAAGTGGAACAGGAAGAAATCCTCAAAGCAGCAGAAGAAAAATATGCCAAATTATTGTTGGTCGAAGAAAAAGAAAATGCAAAGAATCTTTTAGACAACTACAAAAATTTAGCGGAATACAGACAGGAACAGCAGGAAGAATTAAAAACCATTATCCGTGAAGGAAAAACGCAGATAGAAAAAGCGACGGATAAAGACGGTATAGACAAGGTCGTAAAAGCGACAAAAGAAAAAATGGACGCCGTAAAAACAGATGCGGAATTGACAACCCAAGAAAATATGGATAAAGCGGCAGAGTATGTGGAAAAGCAAATTTCCAATATAGGAGAAGTTCGTTTTACTTCAAAATCAAGAGATGCGATTTTATTTGCAAGAGTTTCTTATGACAAATTAGAAAAAATGACACAGGAAAAAGTAGATAATTACAGTGTGTTGTCAGATGCGGAAGCAAAATGGAAAGAATTGGAATCCAATGCAAAAGTAATCACTTTAGTTGATGAAAAGAGCAAAATAACAGTCAGCGGAAAATTCATGGAAGACTTTGAACTCCATGTAGAGAAAGCGGATAAAGAAGCAGAATCTGCTCTGCAAAAAGAATTTGTATCATTGGGTGATGAACTTGAAAATCCTTTTGCCCCATATACAATTTCATATGAAGGCGGATATGTGGGAGAAATCACAGTGAAAATTCCTGTTGATACAGTTTATAACGGAAGAAGTGTGATTGTAAAACAATTGTGTGGGGATAACTCAATAGTATCTTATGAAACAATTGTCAAAGAGAACAGTGTATCGGTGAAAACAAATACATTGGGAACATTTATGGCAGGCGTTAAAAAAGTGCAAAATCTAAATGAAAGTGTGCCTAAGACGGCAGACGCTTCAGACATGATGCTTTGGATGGGAATTTGTGTTCTTAGTATGATTACATTGGCGGTACGCAGACGTCTAAAACACAACTAATTATTTGTAAAGAAAGTAACTCTTAATAGGGGTTACTTTCTTTTTGTCTGTCCTACAAATACATTTGATTATGTCCGTGAAACAAGAACGGTTTTATAAAAATGTTCGTCTGTAACGGATAGAAATTGCTTGAAATTTTAGAAAAAATACGCTATGATGTTCTTAAAGAAACGGGAAAGTTACCTGAAAGAATAGGAGAAAAAAGCAATGAATGATAACAAAATGTGGGCATTGGTAAAAGAAGAAGCGGCGCCGGGACTTGCTCTGAAAAGAGTTCCGATTCCTGAAGTAGGCACAAATGACGTGAAGATTAAAATTCACAAAACGGCAATTTGCGGAACGGATGTGCATATTTATCAGTGGAATGAATGGGCACAGCATACAATTGCAATCGGACAGACAGCAGGACACGAATATGTCGGTGAAATCGTGGAAATGGGAAGCGGTGTTAAAGGATACAAAATAGGTGACATCGTATCAGGTGAGGGTCATATTGTATGCGGTAAATGCCGTAATTGTTTGGAAGGACACAAAGAGAACTGTAAAGACGCAAAAGGCGTAGGTGTAAATCGTGACGGTGCATTTGCAGAATACCTTGTTATTCCGGCAGAAAATGTATGGCCGACAAATCCTGAGATTCCGGAAGAAATGTATGCAATTTTTGATCCGTTCGGAAATGCGACACACACAGCACTTTCTTATGAAGTATTGGGAGAAGACGTATTGATTACAGGAGCGGGTCCTATCGGTATTATGGCAGCGGCAATAGCAAAATTTGCGGGTGCAAGACATGTTGTTGTTACAGATTTCAATCAGTATCGTTTAGATCTTGCAAAGAAATTAGGTGCAACAAGAACAGTTAATCTTGCAAATGAAAAGTTGACAGATGTAATGAAAGAAATCGGAATGACCGAAGGTTTTGACGTGGGCATGGAAATGTCGGGGGCAGCTGCGGGATTCCGTGACATGATTGATAATATGAAACACGGCGGTAAAATTGCCGTTCTTGGTTTACAAAGACCGGATGCACAGATTAATTGGGAAACAGTTATTTGGAACGGTTTAAATATCCGAGGTATTTACGGACGTAAAGTGTGGGATACATGGTATAAGATGACAACGATGCTTCAGGCAGGACTTGACATTTCTGATATTATTACACACAGAATGAATATCAAAGATTACAAAGCAGGTTTTGACGCAATGATTTCAGGACAGTCAGGAAAAGTCATCTTAAATTGGGAAGACTTAGATCAATTAGAGCCACAATCACAGGAAATTTAAAATAAAGAAGGAAGGATTGATAGAAATGGCACGTAAAAATGATATTTTAAGTATCTACACAAAAGAAGTGGAAGACATTAAAGCAGCAGGATTATTCAAAGGTGAAGCACCGATTGCTTCCGCACAAGGCGCAAAAGTAAAATTGGAAGACGGAAGAGAAGTTATCAATATGTGTGCAAATAACTATTTAGGGTTAGGAGATAACCAGAGATTAATTGATGCGGCAAAGAGAACTTATGATGAAAGAGGATATGGAGTTGCATCAGTACGTTTTATTTGTGGAACACAGGATATTCATAAGCGGTTAGAAAAGAAAATTTCTGATTTCTTAGGAATGGATGATACAATTCTGTATTCTTCATGTTTTGATGCTAACGGAGGATTATTTGAAACTATTTTAACAGCAGATGATGCGGTTATCAGTGATGAATTAAATCATGCTTCCATTATTGATGGCGTTCGCTTATGTAAGGCAAAACGCTTCCGCTACAAAAACAATGATATGGAAGATTTGGAAGCAAAATTAAAAGAAGCAGATGAAGCGGGTGCAAGAATTAAATTAATTGCAACAGACGGTGTGTTCTCTATGGATGGAATTATCTGCAACTTAAAAGGAGTTTGTGATTTAGCGGATAAATATAACGCTTTAGTTATGGTAGATGACAGCCACGCTGTTGGATTTGTCGGAGCACATGGACGGGGAACTGCGGAGCATTGTGGAGTAGAAGGACGAGTAGATATTATTACAGGTACTTTAGGAAAAGCGCTCGGCGGAGCGTCAGGTGGATACACAGCTGCCCGCAAGGAAATCGTTGATTTACTTCGTCAGAGAAGCCGTCCATACTTATTCTCTAACTCATTAGCGCCGGCAATTGCAGGAGCAAGTATTGAATTATTTGATATGTTAAGCGAAAGCACAGAACTTCGTGATCATTTGGAAGAAACAACAGATTACTATCGTAAGTTACTTGTAGATAACGGATTTGACATTATCATGGGAACACATCCATGTGTACCGGTTATGTTATATGATGAAGTGACGGCAGCGGAATTTGCAAAACGCATGATGGAAAAAGGTGTTTATGTTGTGGCTTTCTCTTATCCGGTTGTTCCAAAGGGAAAAGCAAGAATTCGTACACAAGTATGTGCAAGTCATACAAAAGAAGATATTGATTTCATTGTCAAATGCTTTATTGAAGTAAGAGAAGAAATGGGATTAAATAAATAATCGTTTTATGAAAGAAGAGTAGAAAATCTGCTCTTCTTTTGTTATACTGAATAGAAAAAACGAAAGAGAGGAAAGTGAGTGGAAAAGAGAAAAATTATTCAAGTGGAAGAAAAAGTCCCGTTTAAGTTATTAGTGCCTCTTAGCATTCAGCATATGTTTGCTATGTTTGGAGCATCGGTACTTGTACCTTTTGTGTTCGGAATTAATCCGGCAATTGTACTATTTATGAATGGGGTGGGAACACTTCTTTTTATCCTTATTACAAAGGGAAAAGCACCTGCATATTTAGGCTCAAGTTTTGCTTTTCTTGCACCGGCAGGAATGGTTATCAGCAAATTTGGTTATGAATATGCTTTAGGTGGATTTGTTGCAGTAGGGTTTTGTGGTTGTATACTGGCATTTATTATTTACAAATTCGGCTCAGATTGGATAGACATAGTATTGCCTCCGGCGGCGATGGGACCGGTAGTAGCGTTGATTGGCTTGGAATTAGCGGGAACTGCTGCAAGTAATGCAGGACTTTTAGAAGAACATATCAAATCGGAAAATGCAATTGTATTTTTTGTGACTTTAGGAATGGCAGTTTTTGGGTCGGTTGTTTTTAAAGGATTTTTATCGGTTATCCCTATTCTAATTGCGGTAATCGCCGGATATATTTCCGCCATTGCCTGTGGAATAGTTGATTTTACTGAAGTATCTAAAGCGTCATTATTTGCCATACCGAATTTTTCGGCACCGAAATTTAATTTGGAAGCCATTTTAATTATTCTACCTGTTATTCTTGTTATTACATCGGAGCATATCGGACATCAGATTGTAACAGGAAAAATTGTAGGAAGAAATCTATTGAAAGAACCGGGACTTCATCGTTCGTTATTCGGAGATAATTTTTCTACAATGTTATCGGGGGTTATCGGTTCTGTGCCGACAACAACTTATGGGGAAAATATCGGAGTTATGGCAGTTACGGGCGTATATAGCGTATATGTTATTGCGGGTGCGGGTATTCTTTCCATTATCTGTTCATTTATCGGGAAACTGACTGTTCTGATTCAAACAATTCCGGGAGCGGTGATAGGCGGAATTTCTTTCCTACTATATGGAATGATAGGAACATCAGGTATAAGAATTTTAGTAGATTCCAAAGTGGATTACGGTAAATCAAGAAATCTAGCGTTGACATCTGTTGTTTTTGTAACAGGATTATCAGGAATTACAGTGAAATTTGGAAATGTAGAATTAAAGGGAATGGTATTAGCCTGCGTGGTAGGAATGATATTAAGTTTAATTTTCTATATATTGGATAAATTTCATCTGACAAATGATTAGAAAATTAGAGTAGATAGAGGAGTTAGTTCTGAGAGAATAACTCCTCTGTTTTAATAGACAACTTTATAGTTTGCTTTGTAATTTAGAACATTTTCAAACATAAAGCCCTGAAATCTTATTCTCCGATAAATCTGGTTTTCCCAGCATATATGCAAAGTTTACCGCAAAGAATATAAGGAATGAAGCATACCCCCCAAAAAAAAAATTTAGCAGTCCAATTTAGCTAAGATACATGAAGCGTATTTTGTTCTGAATGCTTCGCGAACCCAAGTATATAATCCGTCGTCAGACTGATAGGTAGAAGAAAGTTAATATATGGAAAATTAATAGAAAAGTAAAGGGAAATGGATTATAAAAGAGAAATGAAAGACCGTCGGCTGTATGCTGCTGGTCTTTTTACTTACAAAAAAACTACAGTTCAATAACTTAGAACTGTAGTTTTTGAAATTATTCTTTTCCGTTGAAACAATATGTACAAACTTTACAAGGTTCTAATCCGATAGAAGCAATTAAATCGTCTAAGCGGTGGTATCTTAAAGTAGTAAAGTTTTGTTTTTTGCGAATTTCTTCAAGCATATTGGCATATCTTTCTGTTGTCGGGTCAGCATATTCGTGAAGTACATTTTCTGCATTGTCCCCCTCGAGTTTCTGAATAACCTGTCTTGTAATTAAATCTAATTCTGATTTAGAACGTGAGAAATTCAAGTATTTACAACCATATAATAATGGTGGGCAGGCAGGTCTTACATGAACTTCTTTCGCACCGCTATTATATAAAAATTCAGTTGTTTCACGCAATTGAGTACCGCGTACAATCGAATCATCAATTAATAAAAGACTCTTGTCCTCAATTAATGACTGTACCGGAATTAATTTCATGCGGGCAATCAGATTTCTCTGTTCCTGATTTTGTGGCATGAAAGAACGAGGCCATGTAGGCGTATATTTAATGAATGGTCTTGCAAAAGGAATGCTTGATTCATTTGAATATCCGATAGCGTGAGCAATTCCTGAATCAGGTACACCTGCGACAATATCAGGTTTTATGTTATCTTCTGCATCACGTTTTGCAAGCATACTTCCGCATTTGTAACGCATTTCTTCTACATTTACTCCTTCATAAGAAGATGTCGGATACCCGTAATATACCCAGAGGAATGAACAGATTTTCATATCTTCTTTAGCAGGGCTTACTGTTTCAACCCCGTCAGGTGTAATATGTACAATTTCGGCAGGTCCGAGTTCTTTATAAGTTGAATAACCTAAGTTGATATAAGCAAAATCTTCAAAAGATACACAGTAGGCATCTTTTTTCTTTCCGATTACAAGAGGAGTTCTTCCCAAACGATCTCTTGCAGCGTAAAGTCCGTCTTGAGTCATAAGAAGAATAGTCATAGAACCGTCAACAATTTCCTGAACAAACTGAATACCTTCTACAAGAGAGTCTTTGTGACAAATTAAAGAACCAATTAATTCAGTAGCATTAATTTGTCCTCCGCTCATTTCTTGAAAATGAGTGTGTCCATGCTGATAAACTCTTTCTAATAATTCATCCATATTATTAATTTTGCCAACAGTAGTAATGGCAAAACTTCCTAGATGTGATTGAATTAGCAATGGCTGTGGTTCAAAATCAGAAATACAACCGATGCCGATATTTCCTTTTAGTTCTTCCACATCCCGCTCAAATTTTGTACGGAATGGAGAGTTTTCTATATTGTGAATGGCTCTGCTAAAACCTTGTGGACCGTAAGTAGCCATACCGCCTCTTCGTGTTCCTAAATGTGAGTGGTAGTCAACGCCATAAAACAAATCAAGTGTACAGTTTGATTTTCCGGCGACACCAAAAAATCCGCCCATGAGAAATCCTCCTTTTTCTGATAACAAATTTGTGTCTTTAACAGAATAAGTTTATCATGATTTCCTTTGGAAAGCAAAGGAATGCTTATGAATATTTTTAAATTGATATTATAAGTGTAAGTTATAAAAATGTTTCTAAAGATTTAAAGGTATATCCCCTTTCTTCCCATTTGGTTAAAAGTTCATCTAAAATTTGTGCGTTAGTGGAAGAAGTGCTGTGCAGAAGGACAATTGCACCCGGATGAATCCTTTTTAATAGTTTGTCAAATGCTTCTTCTTTTGTCGGCTGATTGTTTTCGTACCAATCTACATAGGCCAAACTCCAGAAAAATGTTTTATAACCGAAATCCTTTGCCATTTGTAAATTTGTTGTACTATATTTTCCCTGTGGAGCGCGATATAATTTTTTCATTCGTTTTCCTGTGATTTCTTTATATAAATCTTCTACACCGGAGATTTCTTTTTGAAATTCTTCTTTAGAAGAGAGTTTTGACATATCCAGATGATTTAACGTGTGATTTCCGACGATGTGTCCTTCTTTTACTATTCTTTTTACTAAATCGGGGCTTGTTCTTAAAAAGTTGCCTACGACAAAAAAAGTAGCGGGAGCATTATGTTTTTTTAAGGCATCCAGTATAGCAGGTGTATTGCCATTTTCAAATCCGGCGTCGAAAGTCAGATATAGAACTTTTTCTTCGGTCGGTTCGGCATAGTAGGCATCATACTGTTTTAGTTCATCAATGGATGCATTTCCTACAGGGAGTTTTCCTTCCTCCTGAAAACTGAGTCCCCAGTTACCTTCCGCGGATGCCGGAACGGCTTTGTCAGAAAAGGTGTGAATAGTTTTTGCAGTTAAATGTCCGACAGAAAAAGAGAGGGAAAACAGGAGTAGAAGTGCGGTGAATTTTTTGCATTTTTTCAAGATAATACCTCGAAATAACCTTTCTCAATTATAGAATATGGGAAAGAAAGGAGAAATATGTTACAATAATAAAAGCAAATATGTAGGAAAGAGGGGGAAAAATGAAAAAAGATACGTTACATATATTGAAGCGTGCGGAGCGTTTTCATGTTGTTCTTATCGGGGAAGGTCTGCTTGTGGGAAGTGTGGCAGGTCTTGTTGTGCTGGCGTATCGAATTGCTTTAAAGTATGCAGGACAGTGGCTTGAGGCAGTTTGTCAGTATATAGGACATTCTCCGATTAAGGCGGCAGGTTGGTTTTGTCTGCTATTTCTAATGGCGGTTGTAGTCGGAATTTTGATTAAATGGGAACCGATGATTTCAGGAAGTGGAATACCGCAGTTGGAAGGTGAAATGGCAGGAAAATTAAATCAGACATGGTGGAAAGTTTTGCCGGCAAAATTTATCGGCGGATTTTTATCTCTGCTTGCAGGGTTGTCACTTGGACGTGAAGGCCCATCCATTCAACTTGGGGCGATGACCGGAAAGGGAATTTCTAAAGTGCTGGACAGAGGGAAGACAGAAGAAAAATTTTTATTAACGTGTGGGGCAAGTGCAGGACTTTCGGCGGCTTTTCATGCACCACTTGCAGGGGTAATGTTTTCGCTTGAAGAAGTACACAAAAATTTCTCGGTATCCGTCCTTGTATCAGTGATGACAGCGTCAATTTCGGCAGATTATTTATCATCACAGTTTATCGGGATTGAGCCGGTGTTTCGATTTGATATTGGCCATGTACTGCCACAAAGTTATTACTGGTTGATTATACTGCTTGGTATTATTCTTGGTGTTTTGGGATGTGTATATAATTGGTTTACATTAAAAGTACAGTCGTGGTACAAACAATCGAAACGATTAAATGAAATTACAAAAGTAATGATACCGTTTATGTTGGCGGGAATCCTTATGTTTGTTATGCCGGAATTACTTGGAAGCGGACATGAATTAATTGACAGACTGACAAGCCATGAATTGTTTTTGGGTGGAGCAATTGTTATTTTAATTGGAAAATTTTTGTTTTCGGCGGTATCTTTTGGATCGGGAGCGCCGGGAGGAATTTTCTTCCCATTGCTTGTTTTGGGGGCTTTTGTCGGTGGGATTTTTGGAATGATAGGCGTAAATTATTTTGGTATGGATCCGGATTATATTAATAATTTTGTTCTGTTGGCAATGGCAGGGAATTTTACAGCAATTGTAAGAGCGCCGTTGACAGCGATTATTCTTATTTTTGAAATGACAGGTTCAGTCAGTCAAATGTTATCGCTCTCCATAATTTCTATTGTTGCTTATGTGGTAGCAAGTCTGATTGGTTCAGAACCGATTTATGAAAGTCTGTTGGAAAGACTTTTGAAAAAAAACGGTGAGAAGACAGAGGAAGTTAAGGGGCAGAAAATATTAATCAGCCATGTGATTATGCACGGTTCACCGTTAGCACACAAAGCGGTACAGGAAATTGAATGGCCGCAAAATTGTCTTCTTGTTTCTATTAAAAGAGGGGATAAGGAAGTTATTCCAAAAGGAAAAACGGTTCTTCTCCCAAGTGATATGATTATCACACTGACCGATGAAAAAGACGAACCGTTCGTTCGTGAATGTGTGGAAAAATTATGTAAAATGTAATGGTGAAGGGGAGAAACGAAAGAATGTATGTATATTTTTCACCGATTGGGAAATTGGGAATAAATGCAGATGAAAAAGGGATTCGTAAAATTGATTTTCTTGAGGAAAATGTTATAGTTGAGAACTGTGACGGAGAAAATATATTTATTATGGAAGTGAAAAAACAACTGGATGAGTATTTTCAGGGAAAGCGAGAAATATTTGATATTCCTCTTGCTCCTGAAGGAACACCTTTTCAACTAAAAGTGTGGGAGTCCTTGAAAAATATTCTTTATGGGGAAACAAGGAGTTATAAAGATATTGCCATACAGATTGATAATCCAAAAGGATACCGTGCAGTTGGAATGGCGAATAATAAAAATCCCATTCCGATTATTATTCCATGTCACAGAGTTGTGGGAGCGAATGGAAAATTGGTCGGATATGCAGGTGGATTAGATAAGAAAACATTTTTACTGGAACTTGAACGGAGAGAGAAGAAATGATAAGAGAGGTAAAAAGGGAAGAAAGGTCATGTATTGAACATTTGTTTTCCGGTTGGGATGAAACAATGATTTGGTCCTGCTTGCAGGGATGCATGGGAAAAGCATTTTCTGTTGCAGGAAAGGAAACGAAAACTTCCATGATAGCCATTGCAGATTTCTGCTTTTTGGCAGGAGAACCTGATAGAGAATTAGTTGCCTATATTCCACAAACAGCCAAAAAAGAATTTGTTCTTGTTGTGCCAAAAGAAGAAGCATGGAATAAGTATATTGAGGAAGTTTTTGGAGAACGGCAGGAAAAAGTAAAGCGTTATGGCATAAAAAAAGAAAATACTTTTGATACGGAAAAACTCTTTCAATATGTTGAAAAACTTCCGGAAGAGTATGTACTTAAGAAGATTGATGAGGAACTATATAATAAAGTATTACAAGAAGAATGGTCAAAGGACTTTTGTGCTACGTTTTCAGATTATAAGCAGTTTGAAGAAAATGGCGTAGGCGTAGTTGCACTTTTTGGAGAGGAGATTGTGGCGGGAGCGTCTTCTTATACATTTTATCGGGAAGGAATCGAGATAGAAATTGACACAAAAGAAACTTACAGACGAAAAGGGTTGGCAACCGCCTGCGGAGCAGCACTTATTCTAGAATGCCTCAAAAGAGGAAAATATCCGAGTTGGGATGCTATAGATTTGAGGTCGGTAGCGCTTGCTGAAAAACTGGGATATAATAAAAGTGAAGCATACACAACCTATTTTGTCACATTTTCGTAGGAAACTTGACAAATAAATAAGGGATGTGTACAATAAAATAGTTAATTGAACTAAATACAATAATGACAAGGAAGAGGAGTATTAAGAGCCTATCGTTTGCAGAGAGTTGTCGGGTGGTGCAAGACAACAGCGTAATCTCCCAACTCGCCTCAGAGTTCTTTTGCTGAAATATATTTGATGAGTATCTCGTTAAGTAACGTAGGCAGAAGCGGGACTTCCCGTTATAGAAGAAATGAGTGCATTTTGCGAAAGCAGAATGAATAAGAGTGGTAACGCGGATAGACCTTTTCGTCTCTTGGTTAGAGATGAAGAGGTTTTTTTATAATGTAAATAGGAGGAAAAAATCATGGCAACACCTTATAATCACAAGGCGATTGAAAAAAAATGGCGTGAAAACTGGGAAAAAAATCCGGTAAACGTCAAATCAGATGAAAATGGAAAAAGAGAGAAATATTACTGTTTGGATATGTTCCCTTATCCATCAGGAAATGGTCTTCATGTAGGACATTGGAGAGGGTATGTTATTTCAGATGCATGGAGCCGTTATAAATTATTACAGGGACATTATATTGTACATCCGATGGGATGGGATGCATTTGGTCTTCCGGCAGAAAACTATGCAATTAAAATGGGTGTACATCCATCTATTTCAACAGAAGAAAATATTAAAAACTTCAAAAAACAGTTAAATGAGATTTCAGCATTATATGATTGGGACATGGAAGTAAACACAACTGATCCTGCATTTTATAAATGGACACAGTGGATTTTTGTGAAAATGTTTAAAGAAGGACTTGCATATGAAAAAGAATTTCCGATTAACTGGTGTCCTTCATGTAAAACAGGGTTAGCGAATGAAGAAGTAGTAAATGGTAAATGTGAACGATGCGGAACAGAAGTAACAAAGAAAAATCTTCGTCAGTGGATGCTTCGTATTACAAAATATGCAGACAGATTATTAAATGACCTTGACAAATTGGATTGGCCTGAAAAAGTAAAGAAAATGCAGGCGGAATGGATTGGAAAATCTTACGGTGCTGAGGTGGATTTTAAAGTAGATGGGAAAGATGAAAAAATCACAGTATACACAACAAGACCGGATACATTACACGGTGCTACATTTATGGTACTTGCGCCGGAACATGCTTTAGCAAAAGAACTTGCCACAGATGAAACAAGAGAAGCAGTAGAGAAATATATTGCAGACTCTTCAATGAAATCGAATGTGGACAGACTTCAGGATAAAGAAAAAACAGGTGTATTTACAGGTTCTTATGCAATTAATCCAATCAATAATAAAAAAGTACCGATTTGGTTATCAGATTATGTATTGGCAGATTATGGAACAGGAGCAATTATGTGTGTACCGGCACATGATGACCGTGATTTTGAATTTGCTACAAAATTCAATATCCCGATTATTCAGGTAATTGCTAAAGACGGAAAAGAAATTGAAAATATGACAGAAGCGTATACGGATGCTGTAGGAACAATGATTAATTCTGGAGAATGGAACGGAATGGAATCGGCAGTATTGAAAAAAGAAGCCCCTCATATGATTGAAGAAAAAGGCATCGGTAAGGCAACAGTAAACTTCAAATTGCGTGACTGGGTATTCTCTCGTCAGCGTTATTGGGGAGAACCAATCCCAATTATTCACTGTGAACATTGTGGTGCAGTGCCGGTTCCGGAAGAACAACTTCCGCTTACATTGCCTGATGTAGATTCCTATGAACCGACAGGTACAGGAGAATCTCCTCTTGCAGCAATTGAAAGTTGGGTAAACACAACTTGTCCGATTTGTGGTAAACCGGCAAAACGTGAAACAAACACAATGCCTCAGTGGGCAGGATCTTCGTGGTATTTCCTTCGTTATGTAGATAACCACAATACAGAGGAACTCGTATCAAAAGAAAAAGCAGATGAAATGTTACCTGTAGATATGTATATCGGTGGTGTAGAACACGCAGTTCTTCATTTGTTATACTCACGTTTCTATACAAAATTCTTATATGATATAGGAGCAGTTGACTTTGACGAACCGTTTAAAAAATTATTCAATCAAGGAATGATTACAGGTAAAAATGGTATCAAAATGAGTAAATCAAAGGGAAATGTTGTATCTCCGGATGATTTAGTAAGAGATTATGGTTGTGATTCGCTTAGAATGTATGAACTATTTGTAGGACCACCTGAATTAGATGCTGAATGGGACGACAGAGGAATTGATGGTGTATATCGTTTCTTGAACCGTGTATGGAATCTTGTTATGGACAGCAAGGATGCTGATGTAAAAGCGACAAAAGAAATGATTAAAATTCGCAATAAAATGGTATATGACATCACAACTCGTTTGGAAAGTTTCAGTTTAAACACAGTTGTTTCAGGATTTATGGAATACAATAATAAACTTTTAGATATTGCGAAAAAAGAAGGCGGAGTGGATAAGGAAACATTAGGTACACTTGCAGTTCTTCTCGCACCGTTTGCACCTCATATGGCGGAAGAATTATGGGAACAGTTAGGCAACACGGGAAGTGTATTCCATGCAGGCTGGCCGACATATGATGAAGAAGCGATGAAAGATGATGAAATTGAAGTTGCGGTACAAATTAACGGAAAAACAAGAGCAGTTGTGACAATTCCGGCGGAAATTTCTAAAGAAGATGCGATTGCAGCAGGAAAAGAAGCGGTTGCAGATAAATTGACAGGAACAATTGTAAAAGAAATCTACGTTCCGGGAAGAATTATAAATATTGTGCAGAAATAATTGAGAAGAAATTCTCACAACAGAATAAAGTGCTTGGAAATATTGAAAAGTTCGCTGAAAATCAAGGTTTACAGACATTTTTCTTCAATGAAAAGGTATCGTAGAATATCGCAAAATATCGTAACAGATTTTTAAAATGGAGTAAATTTGGAGTAAAAGTTGAAAGAAAATGGAGTAAATATTTCAAGAAGACATGAAAGGAATGACGCAGATGGTAGAGATATTGTCTGCGTTATTTTTTTTGATTATAATGGTGTAAATAATTGCAAAGTATGATATTATGAGAAATAAACAAATTAGAATTTGGAGGAACTTATGATGAAAAAAATGATAATGGCATTATGTATATTCATTTGTGCGTTTACTTTAGTTGCGTGTTCTGGACAACAAACAAACGAACCACTTACTTTAGGTGTCAATGCGATAATAACAGAAATTGATAAAGAAAATAAAATCATAACCACAAAAGATAGCGGAGAAGAAGGTGTTTTAGGAGATGATTGTCTTATTGATTGTTCCCAAATTCCTATGATTTATTGTAATTATGATACACAAGATGTTGTAGATATAACACTTGATGATTTACAGGTGGGGGACGAAATCATTTTGACTATTCGGAGTTCGGAAATAGAAAATCTTCAAAAGGAAGATGACAATAAAGCAAAAATAGCAGTTGAACAATTACAATTAGGTACACAGAGAATTAAATAATTCCCAGTTTGTAGCAGACAGTTTTTTAATCGACTGTCTGCTTTTCCTTTTCAATCATAATTGATAGTAGTGGTATAAAATGGTTCATATCCATTGTGAAAAGACCATTTAGAACGGTGTAGATTGATTGTAAGGGTGGTGGGAGTTCCGTTGATTTGGTTATGTTCTGCTTCGATTTCTGCTACCACTTCATCAGTATTCCAGTATTGATATACGATAACTTGTAGTTCGGTATCACGATTAGCCCCATTGCTGAATGACATACTGTTAAATACAAGATAATCGG
>Bissell_p2__coassemble_237_pt1 | contig 74350 bp, 67 predicted proteins | sample Bissell_p2__metabat2_high_PE_001 | metagenome-assembled genome bin Bissell_p2 | reverse complement strand
CTAGCATACTTAATAGAAAACAAAAAGGCTGAAGCCCATGATGCGACTCCAACCCTTTAATTTCTCTCGACAAAAGAAAACATATAACCCTTGCATTTATATTTAATTATTCTGAATGATATTCACTCCAAATTACCATTTTTGCGTAACAAATTCAATTTCGTAACAATATCATTCTTTCATTTTCAGTTTCGTTTAGTTTCATCCAATCCATACATCTCGTACTTCAAATCACAGAACAACACTATATATTGTTCTTTAGCACTGCTACATTATAGCACTTCAGAAACGTCCGGAAAGCACATGGCGAAACGGATATCTACTTCATTTTTGTCTTTCATTACCGAGTTTACCTCGTTCCCGATATAGCGGGCAGGTTTATCGATTTTTAGTAATATTTCATCGTTTAAAGCTAGTTTTCTCATGAAAACCTCCTGTTTATTTGTACATTTTGCGTAAGCATTTTAGTTTTTATCCTATTACTTAAAACTTGTTAGTATTTTTGAATATTTTATAATACAAAACATCATTTTAGATGATATTACAATTTGCCGAAATAGTCAAATCATAATATACTCTTACATAAATGATAACTGTTCATCTCCCCCCCCCTATAAAAGTTTACAATCTTTTCTCCACCAATTCAATAAAATTTAACATCTGTTTCGTAACCCATTTATTTTTATGATAAAATAGTTGACTGTACATTTTTACACCCGACAAATTTGTCCGTACTTCTGAAAGCACCTTTTTATCCAATTCTTTCTGTACCGTGAATTTGGGTAAAAAAGAAACGCCCATTCCCTTCTTTAACAGGTTGATAATTGTTTCTGTGTTTCCAATTTCTAAAATAGGATTTATTTCCAAATCCTTTTCAGAAAGAAGTCTTTCGAGTTCATACTGATACGCTGCTCCTCTTTCGGTTAAAATAAACGGTTTTTCGATTAACTGTTGAATAGATATTTTACCGGAAGGAACATTTATTTTATCGACCAAGGTGACAAATACAATCTCTTCCTCGGTGATAACCGCACGGATCCACTCTTTTCCTAAGATTTTTTTATCCAAAGTATAGACAAAATCAATTTCATTACTTTTAGCCATTTCCATTAATTCATCAGTTGTACCTGACTTAATTGTTACCTGTACATTTGGACAGATTTGATAAAATTTCAAAAGCAAATCAGGAAGAAGTGCGGTACAAATAGACTCCACACCTCCAATCCGGAGTGTCCCCTCTAAAATATTGTTTTGTCGAGCGAAGTATTTTGCGTTGTCTGTTACACGCATAATGTCATTAGCATAAGCGACAAACGCTTGCCCCTTCTCCGTTAAATATACTCGTTTTCCAATACGCTCAAACAATTGCGTCTGCAGTTCATTTTCTAATTGTCTAATCTGAACGGTCACGGCAGATTGCGAATAGCCTAATTGTTCTGCTGCCTTAGAAAAATTTTGCGTTCCCGCCACCTTTAAAAATGTATTAATATTTCGTAATTCCATAACAACCTCTATATTAAAAAAAATCATATATATTATAAAATATATAAATTTTACATATATGTGAGTTTAGTGTACACTACTGTACAGTAATAGTAAAGAGAGGAGTCTTAATAAGATGATAAACAGTGAAAATATTTTAAATAGTGTACAGTTAGAAGAAGCAATCGAAAAATTTGTACATCAGTTTTGTACTGAAAAGCACGACATACATTCTCAAAAAGTAACTTGGTATACATCAAAGGGACAGCTTGAAAAAATAAAACAAATTGGTATTTCTAAAGAAGGGCGTCCTGTAGATGAAGTTATTTCTGAAATGACAAATGAAGTTTACCGTTATCGCGGAGATGCAAATCACCCTAGATTTTTCGGATTTGTTCCCGGTCCCGCCTCTTCTATCTCGTGGCTTGGGGATATTATGACTTCGGCTTATAACATTCATGCAGGCGGAAGCAAACTTGCTCCTATGGTAAATTGCATCGAACAAGAAGTTCTCCGTTGGCTTTGTAAACAAGTAGGTTTTACCGGAAATTCTGGAGGAGTATTTGTCAGCGGCGGTTCTATGGCAAATATTACAGCACTTACAGCGGCTCGTGATTGTAAATTGAATGACGAAAATCTTCATCTTGGTGTTGCATATGTTTCAGAACAGACACATAGTTCTGTAGCAAAAGGACTTCGTATTATCGGCATTCCTAACAGTCGCATCCGTAAAGTCGCAACAAACTCCGCATTCCAAATGGATATGGATATGTTAAAGGATATGATTGCAAAAGATAAGGAAAACGGATTCATTCCTTTTGTTGTAATAGGAACAGCAGGGACAACAAATACAGGAAGTATTGACCCTCTTGAAGAAATTGCAAAAATTTGTTCAGATAATCAGATGTGGTTCCATATTGACGGAGCGTATGGTGCTTCCGTTCTGCTCAGTCCTAAATACAGACATTTACTAAAAGGCACTGAATTAGCGGACAGTATCAGTTGGGACGCACATAAATGGCTTTTCCAGACATATGGCTGTGCTATGGTTTTGGTAAAAGATATTAAGCATTTATTTAACAGTTTTCATGTGAATCCGGAATATTTAAAAGATGTAGAGGGCGATATGGAGCATATCAATACATGGGATATTGGAATGGAACTGACAAGACCGGCAAGGGGATTAAAATTATGGCTGACTTTACAGGTGCTTGGAACACGTTTAATTGGAAGTGCTATTGAACACGGTTTCCAACTTGCCGAATGGACGCAGGAAGCATTAGAGGAACTGGATAACTGGGAAATTGTTTCGAAAGCACAATTGGCTATGCTTAACTTCCGTTACACAGCAGATGATTTGACAGATGAACAAGCGGACTTATTAAATGAAAAAGTTTCTGAAAAAATCGTAGAAAGCGGTTATGCTGCCGTATTCACAACTATTTTAAACGGAAAGAAAGTTCTCCGTATCTGTGCATTACATCCTGAAACAACAAGAGATGATATGAGAACGACAGTTCAACTTTTTGACACATATGCAAGAGAATTACACGAAGAAATGAAACATTAATGATATATGAAACATAAAAGAATACCTGTCGATAAGTCTAAGTATAAAGAGTATCGACAGGTATTTTTCCTATTAAATCGAAAATTATCCTTTTCTGAATGGCAACGCTGTTAGATTTCCAAGTATTGCAATAACACTATATGCTATCACATAAATCCACGCAGTTGAATTATAGAAAATATATATGGTTGGAATGAAAATAATTGCTGCAATCAAAACATAACTGAAACTAAATCCATTTTTTAGTCCATACATAACAGATGTCATAAAACATATTATAGGAATAATTACCAACATCATAAACATTGCACTGCCAGTATCTGTTATAGCCCAAGGAATACCATAAAACGCTATAGTCAATACGACATAAAAAACAAGATTTCTTTTTATTTTATTCATAAACCTTCCATTTCCCCATTTCTTACCTGTTCAATGTATTCCGCCGTATCCTTTGAAACATTGTCAAACAGATATTGCTTATTTTTTATCGGCTGATTCAGATGTTCTCTTCTTATTTCTTCATTTGCAACAAGAATTTCTTCTAAAAGACCTTTTGCAGACAAACGATTTGCCCCCTGTCCCATAATAATCATCTGTTCCAGACCGTCGGAAGTTGCAACAGTGACTTTATAATGTTTTCCTAATTCATGTACGGTCTTTTCAATATATTGGTCAGCAGTTTCCGCTTCTTTTGTATACACGACATGGATATTGTGATATTTCTGTACTTCACCTACATTTCCCGATACTTTATAAGCATCAAAAACAAGGATTAGCGTACATTGACGGTATCCCTGATAATTACTTAAAATATCCATCAGTTTATTTCTTGCCCCTTCTATATTTACTTCGGACAATTCTTTTAAATCTTCCCATGCAAAAATAATATTATAACCGTCAACAAGAAGATACTCTTTTTCGTATTCTTTCTTTTTTACAGGTTTTCCTATAGTGTTCTGAGAAGAAATCTGTTTTTTAAAGTTGATTTTCTTACGTTTCACCGGTCCATAAGTTCGTTCAAAAATTTCCAATAGTTCTTCCTCATCAATGACAGGTGGAAGATATACACTTTCACAGGAAATGTTCTTTGTTATTTTTTTCTCTTGGGATGAAGTATGCATATACTCTTCTACTTTATCCCAACTTACATTAAATCCCGCACCATGAGAACAGAACACAGAACCGGTTGGATTCTCCAAATCAGATTCCGAATCATACTGTATTTTTTCAATCACTTCTTCGGAATTATGACACGGTTCATAACCTTTTAATGAACAGAAGAGTCGTCCCTGTCCTTTTGTATAAGAAAGAACTTCCTTCTGATATTCCTGCATATGTACTACAGGTGCTGTTCCTGTTAAGATGCTCATTTCTCCTTCTGTTTCAGGTGATGAGAAATCTGCCTTCATTCTCTGTAAATCCGACATTGCCCGACCGATCATTTCACTTGGAACTTCCAACCTGTATTCATAAACCGGTTCTAATAAAATAGATTCCGCACGTTTTAATCCCTGTCGAACGGCACGATAAGTTGCCTGACGAAAATCTCCTCCCTCTGTATGTTTAATGTGTGATTTTCCTGTTGTAAGGATAATATTCATATCTGTAATTTCAGAACCGGTCAAAACTCCCCTATGCTGTTTCTCTTCCAAATGTGTTAAAATCAGACGCTGCCAGTTCTTATTTAAAACATCTTCACTGCACTCTGTTGAAAAACGCAGTCCACTTCCCCGTTTTCTCGGCTCTAACCGGAGTCGGACTTCCGCATAATGTCTTAGAGGTTCAAAATGTCCTGCCCCTTCTACTGCTTCCTTAATTGTTTCTTTGTAAATAATCTGTCCCTGTCCAAAAGAAACATCTGTGTGAAAGCGTTCGAAAATTAAACTTTTTAATATTTCTAACTGAATTTCGCCCATGACCTGCGCGTGAATTTCGCCTGCTTCTTTATTCCATACGATATGTAATTCCGGTTCTTCCTCTTCTAATAGTTTTAAATTTAGAAACATTCCGTGCATATCACATTCTTCCGGAAAGTGAAGGCAGTATGTTAATACGGGTTCAAGCACAGGTTTCTCAGAATGTTTCTCATTTCCAAGTCCCTCACCTGCTTTTGAAGTATTAAGACCTGTAACAGCACAAATCATCCCTGCTGTCGCTTCATTTATCGGTTGATAAGATGCGCCGGAATAAATACGAATTTGTTCTATTTTCTCTTCATCTTTTATTTTTTCTTTTACTTTTAATGTTCCGCCTGTAATTTTCAAATGACTAAGACGATTTCCCTGTTGGTCACGGGAAATTTTATATACCTTTGCGCCAAATTCATCTCCATAGTTTTTTTCATTTGTATATTGATAAATTCCTTCTAAAAAAAAGTCAACCCCTTCCAGTTTAAGTGCCGAGCCAAAATAACATGGGAACAATTTACGTTTTTCTATAAGTGTTCGGATTTCTTCTTGAGAAATATTTTCAGTTTCCAAATATTTTTCTAAAAGTATTTCATCACAAACTGCAATATTCTCCATAAAAGTTTCCTTATTTACTTTATCGCTAAAATCAATACAATGTGAATTTAAGCGGTTTTGCAGTTCGTTCAACAAGGATTCTCGTTCTGCTCCCTGCTGATCCATTTTATTAATAAAAAGAAAAACCGGAATATTGTATTTGTCCAATAGTTTCCAAAGTGTCTGTACATGGCTCTGCACACCGTCTGCACCACTGATAACGAGAATAGCGTAATCCAGCACTTGCAAAGTACGTTCCATTTCAGCCGAAAAGTCAATATGTCCGGGAGTATCCAAGAGCGTGATTTCTTTCTCGTTTAAACAAAAATTTGCCTGTTTAGAAAAAATGGTAATGCCTCGTGAACGCTCAAGGGCATCTGTATCTAAAAATGCGTTTTTATGATCTACACGTCCAAGTTTCCGAATTTGACCTGTTTTATATAAAATACTCTCGGCAAGGGTTGTCTTTCCTGCATCTACATGGGCCAATATACCGATTGTTAATTTGTTGCTTTTCATTGTTTATCTCCTATTTCGGAAAATATTGCCGTCAAAGTAGAAGATGCTTCTTCATAGGCATAATAATTTCCGGCTGTTAAAGTTTTCTGTATCGTAGACTGTGTTACGCCGTGACGTCTGGCAGCAGTTGTCTGTGTATCCTGATACTTTATCATATTATAAATGATTTCTCTTTGCCTGTCACTCCATGATAATTCCAAAGTGGCTAAAAGTGAAAAAATAGTATTTATGAGATGTACTCTTTCATTCTGCTCTCCTGCGATTTCTAAATGGATATCCGTAAATGCTTTTTGTTTTTTCTTATCTCTGTTTTGCAATATTTTTAAAGATTCTCTCGCTTTTTCATAACCCGCACCTGAAATGGTTATGGCATTCTCGGATTGAAAATCCGCCTCAATCTCACCGATACCTATGCCAAATCGAACTCTATCAGGATACATCTCATTTTTAATTTCTAAAAGCAATTTCATTAAATTACATCCTCTACAAATAAGTCCTTGAAATTCATTTTCAATTGTTGGCATAAACTTTGCAGAAATATCTTCATCATGTTCTTGATTAATTGTTTGTAATACAGTATTCAACTTTTTTTGCTGTTGCCTTTTTTCTTCAGTATTCTTTGATGAAAGAACTTCTCCGACAATAGATATATATGGTTTAGAAAAAAAGAAGAAAAACATATAAACACCTCCTTTTAAGGAGATTATATACCTATAATTATCTATAATCAATACTTATTCATTAAAATATGAATATTATATAATATAGATAATATTAGGAATAATATAAATTCATTCATTATTTAGGTTGTGATTTCTTCACAAAAAATAAAGAAGTGCCTTCACACTTCCTTACCGCATATATCCATACTTTAACATGATTTTATCTATCATTTTAGATGCCTCACTTCTTGTTAACTTTTTCAAATCTTCTTTTTCAGTCAGAGAATGATAATTAAGCAATAATCTTAAATAGTCTAACTGTTTCTTAGTAATCTTCTGAACTTTTTTGGGTTTATAGCAAAGAGGCGTCGGAGTAAAAAGAGAGGGAACGGATTTTTCAAAATCATGTGCCAGCATATGATATAATTTTGCCGTCGCCAATGCATCATGATAAGCACGATGCGCTGCCGCATTAACGATATTATAGTATCCGCATAAACTTTCTAAACTTTTTGACTCCAAATCTTTATGTACTTTCCGTGCAATTTTCAGCGTATCAATCCCTTCCTTTTCAAAAGTAAATCCATAACGCACAGCATATGTTTTCATAAACTTATAGTCAAACTGAATGTTATGTCCAAGTAAAAAGTAACCGTCACAGAATGTAACAAAATCTTGAATTACTTCTTTTGTATCACCCGCATTCTTCACCATATCATTTGTAATACCGGTTAGATTAGTAATGGCATTTGAAATTGGTACAGGTGGTTTTAGAAATTGTGCAAACCTGTCTATGACCTTTCCGTCTTTTACTTTCACAGCACCTATTTCAATAATATAATCCTTCTCTTCATTTAATCCGGTTGTTTCCAAATCAAAGGAAATATACGTTTTTTTCATAAATGTTAAATTCCTTTCTTAAACGGACAATTCGCAAATAAGTCCGTAACGGCTTTTTCATAAGTAAATAACTTTTCCGATTTCTTAATTTTTTTCATATATTTTTCGGCATATTCAAAAGACTGTCCCATATAAGACCAAAGTTCTTTCATTTTAAATAGAGTATTTCGTTCTCCAGAACTGATTTCTTGATAGGCAACATAAATATCGTCATGAAAGTTTTTAAATCTGTTTATATCTGGTTTTACTTTCTTTTCAATTGAAGAAAACAGTGAAGGATTTGCAACTACTCCCCTTCCGCACATAATTTTTTCTACAAAAGGAAATCTATCACAAAATCGCTTAAAATCCTCAATCGTATAAATATCCCCATTATAGCAGAGCGAATGTCGGCTCTTATTTACAGCATCTTGAAAAATCTCCCAATTAGGCTTATTTTTATAAAAATCAATCTGTAATCTCGGATGAACAATCAGTTCTTCCACCGGGTATTTATTATAAATTTCAATCAGGCGATGAAATTCATCCACTGAATTTTTGCCTATGCGTGTTTTTATGGAAATTTTCATATCCAATTTAGAATAAATTTCATCTAAAAAACGATCTAATTCTTCAGGATATGCTAAAAACCCTGAGCCTTTCCCTTTTGCAACAACCGTTCCGGACGGGCATCCTAAGTTTAAATTAATTTCCTTATATCCCATATCTTGAATTTCTTTTGCCGTTGTAATAAAGTCTTCAGATTTATTTGTCAAAAGTTGAGGTACAACGTAAAGCCCTTTATTATTCTCTATAGAAAGTTCTTTTTTCTCCCTCGTATTAAAACGTTTATTCGGATGAGGAACAATGAAAGGAGTAAAATATTTATCTAACGGAAGAAAATATTTGTGATAAGCATTTCTAAAAACATAAGTTGTAACCGACTCAAGTGGTGCTAAATAGTATTTCATCGTCTATTCTCTCCCTGTTAATAATTGAATAGATATTTTCAATTTTTCTAAACGTTCATAAAATTGTGTATAAAAATCTTCTTCCTGATGATATGGTTCTAAAAAGAACGTCTGTAAAAGTAGCACATTTATTTTTTTGGCCTTCTCATCATTTTGAAGTTTAATTAATATTTTTTCTACATCCGTCAAAAAATAATGCCAGTCAGAAATATATTTTTCATTTTTCTTTAAGTCAGGTGTATCAATCCACTTTTTTATTTTAACTTTTGTACGATTTTCTTTTTTGCATTCGTGTATTTGTAAAAAATATTGAAAAGATTTTCCGTCATAATATCTTCCAAGCGGAAAAAGACGACAAATTCCCGGTCGGATACTGTGAATACTACATCTTCCTTCACTATTTAAAAAAGCACACTGTTCTTCTTTTCCTGTCATCTTTAAGTTGGGGAAAATAACGCCGTCCACTACATTTAATTCTATTTTATCTGCCAAAAGTTGTTCAAATCTTTGATTTAATCCGAAAGTCAGACGATATATATCTAGCGGATCAAGAATAATGGATTCTCCCATTTTCTGACAACAGGCAGAACATCCTTGGCAATCATTACAGTCTGCTTTTACAAGATCATTAGCAGTATATAACTTTCCATCTGAAATTTCTTCCATGCTCACTTCTCTTCTCACGTAAATTCTCCTTTATCTTTCTGTTTTTCTTAAAATATCTAAAGTATGTGCCCCGGCTCCCAGTAATTCGGGTCTTTCACATATAGATAAATGATATTTGATAAATGTTTCAAATGTTTCCGGTGTCATGGCATTAAGAATCGGACGCATATAGTTGGCAGGACCGTCTGCAGAAATTAATTTAATTCTCTCTAATCCCGCTCCTTTTCGTACCTCGTCTATATCTTCAATGCGAACGTAATCATACAAATCTTCCGCCTCGGAAACGACATGAAATTCTCCGTTTACTTTCCCGCTTTGAATACTTTCCTCAATGTGATTTTCCTTAAAACCATAAGTTAAAATACTATATTCATTCATGCAGTAAGCAACAAGAATAATTCCGTTTTCTTTTACAACTCTTTTAGCTTCTGAAAGTGCTTTTATTTTATCTTCCATTGTATACAAGTGGTACATCGGTCCGAATACAAGTACCATATCAAATGTATTGTCTTGAAAACGTGATAAATTTAACGCCGTCCCCTGATAAGCTTTTACATTACTTCCTTTTGATTTCAAAATCCCCAAATTATATTTTACAAGTTCAATAGCAGTTACATCGTATCCTTCTTCGGCGAGGGCGACAGAATAACGCCCTGTTCCAGCTCCCACATCAAGAATACTCGCCCTTTCTTTTCCTTTCAAATATTCATGGATATATTTCATGGAAGTAATAAACTCCACCTGACCATGTCTTCTTGTCAGTCTTTTTTCTTCACAAAATTTATTATAATACTTTTCTAATTCAATTGTCATTTATAGAGTACCTTTCATTATTTTCTTAAACGATTATACAGGAAAAATCCTCCCACTAAAATAATTATATATACAAGAAGGAGAAATGTAGTTCCATTTGTTTTTGGTATAAATGTGAGGAATACTGGAAAACCTACCACCATAATTGGAGATAATACTTTGAAAATTGTATAGAATATTTTATTCCCCTTTGATATATCTTTCGGTTTAAATTTATCTGCATCTTTTGCCTTGCAAACAACATTCGCCCCAAAACGTCCAAAATATCTATATGCCATATACTCTACTCCATTTAACTCAAACTCAGGATACATACCTTCTTTGGTAATGAAAATGTTCAAATGATTATCTTTGGCATATTTCAGCAATTCTTCCGTAAATTCGGTTGAATTCATGCACATCGTTTCAGGACGAAACGAAAACTCGCATACCTCTTCGGCCGCTGCCATTTTTTTAAAATCATTCATAATATCGGCAAAAACAGAACCATTTCTTTCTTCTCTTTCCATATTTGCCAAATATGTATCTATATCCAAAGTAAACAGTGTGTTTTGTTCCATCTTATCGCAAAAGAAGATGGCGCCCTGCAACCTTTTCTGTTCTTTTTCCAAATATTCTTTCTGGGCAATGATTGCATCAGAAAGAGAAATTTCCTCAGCAAGAATTTTTCGTATCTCTTCGATAGGCATATCTAACTTCCGCAATAATTTAATGATCTTTAACGTGCGTATATCTTCATCATCATATTCTCTGTAAGAATTTTCTGTATTTCTTTTTACAGAAAGAAGTCCTTTCTTTTCGTAGTAACGAATGTTTTGTTTTGTAATTCCTGTCTGTTCCTCAACAAATTTAATATTCAGCATATGAATTGCCCCCTTTTTCTTATTTTCTGCCTAAAATATAAGGGATATAGTAGGTATAAGGTCAATCTTTTTTTGAATTTATTGCTCGCTTTCAATCCATTGACGCAATTCCTGCATACGAACATCCGTAGAAGCAATTGTATCCGCACATTTTTTCAATTCTTCACAAATTTCCTGCTGATTGGAAATATTTTTCTTATATCGAATTTGATGTTCTAAACTCGCCCAAAAATTCATTGCCACCGTACGAATCTGTACTTCCACACGCATAGGCTGTTTACAGTCCGAGAAAAACACAGGTATCTCTAAAATCAAATGATAACTGCGGTAGCCGTTTTCTTTCGGATTTTTAATATAATCCTTCACAGTTATAACAGATATATCATCTTGTTTCGTAAGCATTTCTGCCACATGATAAATATCTTCAATAAACGGACAGATAACACGTATTCCGGCAATATCATTTAAGTTTTGTTGAATATTTTCATTACTGAAGGTTTTTCCAAGACGCTGAAGTTTTTCGGCGATACTGATTGGTTTTTTAATACGGCTTTGAATACTCTCAATCGGATTACGATCTCCTTCCAAAGATAATTCATCATTTAAAACTTCTAACTTCGTAGTCACTTCCCTGATTGCCGAGCGATATTTCATCATGAGTCTGTTAAATTCCATTAAATTTTCAATAACATTTCCTCCATCACCTTTTAAGAAGAGGTTCATTAATTCTTCTTGTTCATGCTTCAACATAGTTTTATCCTCCTTTCTATTTATGGTACGGTTCGCCATTTATAATACGGTAACTGCGATAAATTTGTTCCAACAAAACAACTCTCATAAGTTGATGCGGAAAAGTCATTTTAGAAAAGCTAAGTGCATAATCTGAACGATTTAACACTTCTTTTCCAAGTCCGATTGAACCGCCGATAATAAACGTAATATGACTTATCCCCTGTACGCCTAGTTTTTCGATTTTATCAGCAAGTTCTTCTGAGGTGAGTTGTTTTCCTGCTATTTCAAGAGTAATCACATACGCATCTTCTTTTACATATTTCATAATACGTTCCGCTTCTTTAGAACGAATTTGAGTTTCCAGTGTTTCACTGGCAGAATCCGGCGTTTTTTCATCAGTTACTTCTATAATTTCTAATTTACAATATTTACTCAAACGTTTTGTATATTCTGCAATAGCATCTTTCAGATATTTTTCTTTCAACTTTCCAACGGTAATAACTGTAATCTTCATTTTTCTATTCCTTTAACTAAAAATGTCTTTGTGTAAACATCACACAAAGACATTTTATAATATTTCTCTATTAACGTAAAGAGACACTTCATTATTTATTTGCTAAATTCCCCGCAAAAATAAACTGCATAAATCGAACAAAAGTATACAATACAAACAGCACGGCAATTATTGTTTCAATTAAAACAATGTATTGAAGAATGGGAAGCGGTTGTTTCATATTTGCAAGACAGACCATTGTCTGTTTCGTTGCGATTGCACTGATTACAAATGGGAATGTAAATGCCGCATAGGTTGGATAAAATTTTAATTTTAAATAACCAATTGCTTTTATAAGTGCCAAAACATAAAATACTGTTGCCGCAAATAACATAACCAATAAAAAAGCCTTTGATTTTGGTGTAACAGATTGAATATATCCTACGATACAAAGACTTGTCGGCGCTGCATAAATACAAAAAAGAGGTTTTGCTGACTCCGGAATATTTTTGTATTTTATGTAACGCATTGTTACAAGAATCAATAAGAAAAATAATGTAATCAGCCCAAACCAAAATGCAAAAACACCAACTTTTAATTCTTCAAAAACAGGGGCAGTAACAGCCGCAGCGGCAATTCCTACATATACAATGAAATAACTTGCGAATACTTTTTGGAATTGAATTTTCAGTATAAATTTTACTGTAAAACAAACAATCAATGCTATGTGTAAGCAAATTGCAAAAAACCAAATAATTTTTGCACCTGTACTAATAAATGGTTTGATATAAGTGCTTAAGAGCATCAATGCCATCGGAAATGTAGCCGAAACACTGGCCATAATAGGATTTTGCATATCTTCTTTTATTAATTTGGGAAACATAACCAGTTTCAAAATAAGTAAAAGAAGCAAAAATGCAGCCGCCATTCCGCAGACATATCGAACGCTTTCTCCGTAACTCTGTAAAAGATTACCAAGAGCCGCAAATCCAAGAATAACTCCGGAAAGGGAAAGTGGAATTTTTTTAATTACCTTTTTCATTTTCATCCCTTCCTTTATCTTAAATATCGGCAATCACACGTCTTTGCGCAGGCTCATCGATTTCATCCAAATTTCTTATTCCTAATTCACGACAAATGATTTGAGAAACTTTCCACGCACAAAGTCCTGTAAAAAAGATACATTGTTCTTTGTGTTCTCCACGTCCTTTATCAAATTCTTTTGTAAGGACACGACAGCAAATTACATTTTTACCATTTGCCTCTTTAAACCAATCATGAAGTTCTTTTGTAAGTGCCATACATTTTATGCTTTTGGGGTTTGTTGGGCCATCCTGCTCTGTACGCCCGAAAAACAGTCCAAGGGCAAGGATTCCGCCATTAAATGCTCCGCAGACACATCCTGACTTTCCTGCACCTACGGCCATACCTGACGCCATTGCAATAACTTCTTTGGGAACATCCAACTTAAATTCATCGCGGATAGCGCTCACTAAAGCTTCACAGCAATAATACCCTTCCTTAAATTTTTTCTCAGCCACTTGTTGAACGGTTCTTGGACTGATTTCAGTTACTCCAATTTTCATTGTTGTTTCCTCCTTATGTATAAACTCTTTACTGTTATAGTTTAACATACAATAAGAAGTTCTTTTTATTGTTTATTTTCATACATTTATAGATTTGTTTTATAAGTAATATTATTTTTTCTTTTCCGGTAACTGAACAAGAATAACTGCCATAAATACAATAAGGCAACCGATAATCTCTTTAATACTTAATGCCTGCCCCAAAATAATCCAACCTGCCAAAACGGAAATGACAGATTCCAGACTTAATATCATAGAAGCAACTGTCGGATTCATATCTTTTTGTCCGATAACCTGTAATGTATAAGCAACGCCACAGGACATAACTCCGGCATATAAAATTGGTACAATTGCATCTGTCATTGCCGAAAGATTTGGATTTTCAAATAAAATTGCACCGATTGCGCTGATCGTACCGCTTATAAAAAATTGGATGGCAGATAGACAAACTCCGTCTGCTTTTGGCGCAAAATGATCAATAACTAAAATATGTATTGCAAATAAAACTGCACAAATCAGTACAAGAAAATCACCTTTACCAATAGAAAAATTTTCATTAATGCAAAGTAAATATAATCCGATGACTGCCATAACCGCACCAATCCATATTTTCTTCGCAATTTTCTTACCAAAAAGCAATTCGACCAGTGGAACAATGATAATATATAATGTTGTGATAAATCCCGCTTTTCCTACTGTTGTATGCTGAATACCCATTTGCTGCAAAAGACTGGCTCCACAGAGTGCAATACCACAACAGATACCACCTATCCAAACCATTTTTCGATTTGTATATTTTTCTTCTATGCTTCGATTTCTCAAAAGCGGATTTTTCTTTGAACGGTACACGATTAACGGAATTAATACTGTTCCTCCTATCAAAAATCTAGCTGCATTAAAAGTAAACGGTCCTATGTAGTCCATTCCTACACTCTGCGCCACAAAAGCCGTTCCCCAAATAATTGCCGTCAATAAAAGTAATATACTGTTTCTGATTTTTTCTTTCTGCATAATTTCCCCCTAATAAAATATCCTATAAATATTTTGCCATATATGGCTGCATAAAAATATCTTTGGACATTTTGTCCAAAGATATTTTTCAATGCTTTTTCAAGAATTTATATTCTTTCTATTTGTTTGAAAGATATTCGTGAATTCCTTTTGCACCTGCTTTACCTGCACCCATTGCTAAGATAACAGTTGCCGCTCCTGTTACGGCATCGCCTCCGGCATAAACGCCTTCTTTTGTTGTTTTTCCTGTTTCTTCTTCTGCAACGATACATTTCCACTTGTTGACTTCCAAACCTTCTGTTGTTGAAGAAATTAATGGGTTTGGAGATGTACCAAGCGACATGATAACTGTATCTAAGTCAATTGTAAATTCTGAATCTGCAACTTCGATAGGACGTCTTCTTCCTGATGCATCCGGTTCGCCTAATTCCATTTTTACACAAACCATTCCTTTTACATATCCTGCGTCATCTACTAAGATTTCTTTTGGATTTGTCAATAAATCGAAGATAATTCCTTCTTCTTTTGCATGGTGAATTTCTTCTACTCTGGCTGGAAGTTCCTCTTCACTTCGACGATATACAATGTGAACCTCTGCTCCAAGACGAAGTGCTGTTCTTGCAGCATCCATAGCAACGTTGCCTCCACCGATAACGGCAACTTTGTGTCCGGCAGCAATAGGAGTATCATAAGATTCATCAAAAGCTTTCATCAAGTTACTTCTTGTCAAGTATTCATTAGCTGAAAATACCCCATTAGCATTTTCTCCCGGAATACCCATGAATTTTGGAAGACCGGCACCTGAACCGATAAATACCGCTTCAAATCCTTCTTCTTCAATTAACTGATCGATTGTCGTTGATTTCCCGATAACAACGTTTGTTTCAAATTTAACGCCCAATTCTTTTACTTTTTCAATTTCTTTAGCTACTACAGCGTGTTTTGGAAGACGAAATTCAGGAATACCGTATACCAATACACCACCCAATTCATGAAGTGCTTCAAAAACAGTTACGTCATATCCTAATTTTGCCAAATCACCGGCACATGTAAGTCCGGCAGGGCCTGAACCGATAACGGCAACTTTATGTCCGTTTTTCTTTTCTGCACCAACCGGTTTAATATTATTTTCGAGAGCATAATCTGCCACAAATCTTTCTAATTTACCGATAGATACAGGTTCTCCCTTAATACCACGGATACATTTTCCTTCGCACTGTGATTCCTGCGGACATACACGACCACAAACGGCAGGAAGTGCTGAAGATTGTCCGATTACTTTATATGCCTCTTCAATATTTCCTTCTTTTACTTCTTTGATAAATGCAGGAATGTTAATAGAAACAGGGCAACCTTCGATACATTTTGCATTTTTACAGTTAATACATCTTGTAGCTTCTTCCATTGCTTCTTCTTTATTATATCCTAAACAGACTTCATCAAAATTTTTAGCACGAACTGCCGGTTCTTGTTCTCGTACCGGAACTTTTTTTAATACATCAGCCATTAGTTGTCACCTCCACAATGACCACATCCACCATGATGTGTATCACCTTCCTGTAATTTTAACATTGCACGACCTTCTTCAGTTTTGTACATTTGCTGTCTTTTCATTGCCTGATCAAAATCAACTAAATGACCGTCAAATTCAGGACCGTCTACACAGGCAAATTTAATCTCATCGCCTACCTGAAGACGACAGGCACCACACATACCTGTTCCATCTACCATAATTGGATTCATACTTACGATTGTTGGAAGTTCTAACTGTTTTGTAAGCAGACAAACGAATTTCATCATAATCATTGGTCCGATTGCCACACATACGTCATATTTTTTACCTTCTTCTTTTACAAGTTTTTCAACCATACTTGTAACCATTCCTGCATGACCGTAAGAACCATCATCTGTACAGACATAAAGGTTTCCTGCGACGTCTTCCATCTCTTTTTCCAAAATAAGCATATTCTTTGTTTTGCATCCAACAACAACATCTGCATCAATGCCTTTTTCATGTAACCACTTAACTTGCGGATAAACCGGAGCTGCTCCAACTCCACCCGCTACAAACAGCATCTTCTTATTCTTTAATGTTTCTAAATCTTCTGAAACAAACTCAGATGCACATCCCAAAGGTCCTGTAAAATCTCTGAAACTATCTCCTGCTTTTAATTCAGCCATTTTTTGAGTAGATGCTCCTACAATCTGAAATACAATTGTGATTGTTCCTGCTTCTCTGTTGTAATCACAAATTGTCAATGGGATTCTCTCTCCCTTATCATCCATTTTTACAATTACGAACTGACCTGGCTCACAATGTTTTGCAACTCTTGGTGCTTCCACGTCCATGAGATAAATCTTATCTGCAAGTTCTTCTGCTTTTAATATTTTATACATCACGTGCCTCCTTAAATTTTCTCTACCTATAATGATAAAACATCATTCCCAAAATATCAAGATGAATATTGGAAAGTATTCATCATATAAGGTACTAAAAAGGCGACTGATTTGCAGCCGCCCATTTAAAAATATTTTTTTAGAAATCAACTTCTGTTCCGTAATAAATGCAAGTAAATAATCTTTCCATTGTCGCCGGATCAATTGCTCTAGGGTTAGAACCTGTACAGGCATCTCCTACTGCATTTTCTGCGATGGCAGAAATTTTTTCTTTAAATTCATCCTCTTTAATTCCAAAGTCTTTTAATGTTGCCGGAATTCCGAGAATTACATTAAATTCATCAATCTTAGCACATAAACTATTGATTAATGCCTGTTCTGAATTTCCTACAAGACCTACTCTGCGAGCGATTTCAGCATAGCGTTTTGCTGCTACAGGGTCTTTTGCATTATATTTAATAACGTATGGAAGGTACATAGCGTTTGCAAGACCATGTGTAATATGTCCTGTTGAGAATGCAGCACCTGTTTTGTGTGCCATTGAATGTACGATTCCAAGTAAAGCATTAGAAAATGCCATACCTGCAAGACACTGTGCATCGTGCATTTTTGCTCTTGCTGTCATATTGCCTTTAAACGATGCCGGTAAGTAATCAAATACCATTTCAATTGCCTGAATAGCAAGTGGATCTGTATATGCACAATTCAAAGTAGATACATATGCTTCGATAGCGTGTGTCAACGCATCCATTCCTGTATATGCAACCTGATGTGCAGGAAGCCCTTCTACCAGTTCTGAATCTACGATAGCAACATCAGGTGTAATGTTAAAGTCTGCTAAAGGATATTTAATTCCTTTTGCATAATCTGTAATAACAGAGAATGCTGTTACTTCTGTTGCTGTTCCTGATGTAGATGGAATAGCAGCAAATTTTGCTTTCTGTCTTAATTCAGGGAAATTAAATGGAATACATAAATCTTCAAATGTTACGTCCGGATATTCATAAAATGCCCACATTGCTTTAGCGGCATCAATTGGTGAACCTCCACCCATGGCAACAATCCAGTCTGGTTCAAAAGCACGCATTGCTTCAGCGCCTTTCATAACTGTTTCTACAGATGGGTCAGGTTCAACACCTTCGAATAACTGAACTTCCATACCTGCTTCTTTTAAGTAGTTAACCGCTTTGTCTAAGAAGCCCTGACGTTTCATAGAACCGCCACCAACTACAAGAATTGCTTTTTTACCTTTTAAGTTTTTCAGTTCTTCCAAACAACCTTTTCCATGATAAATATCTCTTGGTAATGTAAATCTGCTCATTATTCTGCATCTCCTTTGAATATATTCTTTGTCAAATTTTCGACAGTAATATTATACAACTGTTAAATATTTAACGCAATACTTTTTGGTGAATTTATGCAAATAATTTATATTTTATTCCAATACATTTTCTTCTGTTGTCACATCCAATTCCAAGTCATAGTTTCGCACTGTTACCGCACTTGCTTTTCCGGTAGAGTTTTCTACAAGCACTGCACTAAAAATCAGATTTCCCTGCGGCATAGGTATAGGCCCTATATATTTTTTCCAGTTTTCTTCCGTAGGTTCTGTTGTTCCGAAAGCATAATAAGCCGTATATCCTTCTTTAACTTCAACCGTAATTTTTTCCTGCTGTTCATACAAACCGCTTGAAGGGGAAACGATAGGAGCTTCCATAAGCGGTGTTTCTATTTTATATGTATGTTTTGACAACAGACTCGGAACACCTTTTTTATTTACGGCAACTGCTCTTACAATCCAATTTCCCTCCTCTAAAAGTATCGGTAAATCTTTATTATATTTTGCACCGGTAGTTTCTGAAGGTTCTGAACCATCCAGCGTATAGTAAATATCATTTCCCTTAGAATACAACTCCAATTCTTCTTTTTCATCATAAGAGTCCTTTTTTAAAGAAAAAGTAGGTTTTTCTACAACATAATCAGAAAGTGCAGATAAAACTGAATCGGATTTACAGTTTGCCATAAGGATGGAAATTCTGTCTTTTTTTTCAGAATTCATATAGACTTCAATTAACCCTTTATATAATTCTATATTATTTTTCTGATTTTCTATTTCTTCTAAAAACACTTCTTCTGCAGAATAGAAATCATCTTTTGCTAAATATACATCTGAAATTCCGATATACCCTTCCGCCTTCTTTTTGTCCTTTTCTATAGCGGATTCAAAATGACGGATTGCCGTATCATATTTCTTTTTTTCTAATGCATTATATCCTTTCTTGATATATCCCGCATAGGAGGTCTGATAAAGTAACAATCCAATTAAAATGACAAAAAGAAGTGAAGTTAAAATAATAACTATTTTTTTATGACTATTTTGTCGTTTTTTCTTTGATTTTCCGGATGTTTTTTTCGATTGCTTTTGCTGACTTCCACTATACAATTCATTTCTTACATGTTCAGCAAGAAGATCATCCAGTGAATTGTAATCCGGAACAATTCGCACTTCCTCTCCACATCTTTCACAATATAAAGAGCCTTCTTTTATTTCAGCACCACATTTCCTACATTTCACTATAATGCCTCCTTGCATACTGCACTGACGCAATTATACATAAGCATTGCCCGTGTCATCACTCCTACACCGCCCGGTACGGGAGTAATTGCACTTACTATTTCCGCTACATCATCAAAGTCCACATCACCACATAAAGTATTGTCTTCATTTCGATGAATACCTACGTCTATAACAACAGCTCCCTGTTTTAAATATTCTTTTGTAATAAATTTGGGTTTTCCAATTGCTACAATGACAATATCTGCACGTTTTGTAATTTCTTTTAAATTTTTTGTACGGGAATGAGTAATTGTAACCGTTCCGTTTTCCCTAAGCAATAAAAGCGCTGTAGGTTTTCCGACAATATTGCTTCTGCCGATAACAACGCATTCTTTCCCCGTGATTTCAATTCCGGAACGCTTTAACAACTGAATAATTCCCGCCGGCGTACAGCATTCAAAACTTTGTTCTCCTATGCAAAGACGTCCAATGTTCACTTCATGAAACCCGTCCACATCTTTTTCAGGAGAAATCGCCTGTGTAACTACTTCTTCATGTATATGTGAAGGAAGAGGCAATTGAACAAGAATACCGTGTACATTCACATCCCCGTTTAATTTCTCTATTAAATTTACTAATTCCTGTTCCGTAGTTTCTTCAGGCAATTCATAAGACAGAGAGCGAATACCAATGTATTCGCAATCTCTCTTTTTCCCGTTTACATATACTGTCGATGCCGCATCGTTCCCAACCTGAATAACTGCAAGACATACGTCTTTTCCCTCTCTTTTAAGTTGTTCTACTTTTGTTTTTAATTCATTTTTTATCTCTAATGCAATTTTTTTTCCGTCAATTAATTTCGGCATCGTATCACCCCTTACATTTAAAATAATCCGGTAATTTTACCTTCTTCATTTACATCAATTCCATTTGCAGCAGGAACTTTTGGAAGTCCCGGCATTGTCATAACAGCACCTGTCAAAGCGACAACAAAGCCTGCTCCCGCATTTACATATACTTCTCTGATATGAATTGTAAAGTTTTCAGGACGTCCTAATAATGTGGCATCATCAGATAGAGAATATTGGTTTTTCGCCATACAAATTGGGAGATTTCCAAATCCCATACTTTCGATTTTTGCCAACTGTTTTTCTGCTGCAGGAGCATATTCCACAGAGGCTGCTCCGTAAATTTCTTTTGAAATTGTTTCAATTTTTTCTTTTAATGATAATTCATCATTATATAATGTATGGAAATGACTTTCTTTCTTTTCAAGTGTTTCCAAAACTTTTTCCGCTAAAGCAATTCCGCCCTCGCCGCCTTTTTCCCATACTTCTGATAAAGCAAATTCGCATCCGCGTTCTTCACAGAAGTTTTTGATATATTCATTTTCAGCGTCCGTATCTGTTACAAATGAATTTAATGTTACAACAACAGGCACTCCGAATTTCTGTACGTTTTCAATATGTTTTTCTAAGTTTACAATTCCTTTTTTCAGCGCGTCTAAGTTTTCTTCCGCCAAATCTTTTTTAGCAACTCCACCGTTGTATTTTAATGCTCTGACTGTGGCAACTAAAACAACTGCGTCAGGTTTCAGATTAGCACTTCTGCATTTAATATCCATGAATTTTTCTGCTCCTAAATCAGCACCAAATCCGGCTTCCGTAATGGCAATATCACATAATTTTAATGCTGTCTTTGTTGCACGAACACTGTTACATCCGTGTGCGATGTTGGCAAACGGACCGCCATGTACTAATGCAGGTGTATGTTCTAATGTCTGAATTAAGTTTGGTTTGATTGCATCTTTCAAAAGGGCAGTCATTGCACCTGTTGCTTCCAACTGGTCAGCAGTTACAGGTTCTCCCGCAAAATTATAAGCAACAATAATTTTTCCTAATCTTTCTTTTAAATCTTGTAAATCATTTGCAAGACATAAAATTGCCATAATTTCAGATGCTACCGTAATAACAAAATGATCTTCACGAACCATTCCGTCCATTTTATTTCCAAGACCGACAACGATATTTCTCAAAACACGGTCATTCATATCTAAGCAACGTTTCCATACAACTTGTCTTGGATCAATCTGCAAAGCATTTCCCTGCTGAATATGATTGTCAAGCATCGCTGCCAATAAGTTATTTGCAGACGTAATTGCATGAAAATCCCCTGTAAAATGTAAGTTTAAATCTTCCATAGGAACAACCTGTGCGTATCCCCCGCCTGCTGCACCGCCTTTAATACCGAAGCATGGTCCTAAAGATGGTTCACGAAGAGCGATAATTGCCTTTTTATTTAACTTTGCAAACGCCTGCCCAAGACCTACGCTTGTAGTTGTTTTCCCCTCTCCTGCCGGAGTTGGATTGATGGCTGTCACCAATACTAATTTACCATCTTCGTTATCTTTTACTTTTTCCCATAATTCATCAGAAATTTTCGCCTTGTATTTTCCGTAGAAGTCTAAATCATCCTCCTTAATTCCTATATAGGCTGCCACCTCTTTAATGTGCTGCATAGTTGCTTCCTGTGCAATCTGAATATCTGTTTTCATCTTTTTTCCTCCTTTGTTTTAGACATTTTCTTCTATATATTGTTCAAATTCTTCTATAGACATTAATACTTTTCTCGGTTTTGTTCCTTCTTCTTCACCTACAACACCCGCTTCAAAAAGTTGGTCCATAATACGTGCTGCACGGTTAAAACCGATTTTAAATACTCTTTGCAACATTCCTATGGATGCCTTATCTTTTTCGATAATGAAACGACCTGCATCAGCAAAATAAACATCCCGCTCATTTCCAACGTTTCCTGCAGCAGTTGTATTTACTCCGCCTACTGAAGCACTGTTTACCTGTTTTGTTATTTCCTCATCATATGAAACATTTCCATTTTGATTTACAAGGAAATCAACAACTGCCTGCACTTCTTTGTCGGATACAAATGACCCTTGTACACGGGCAGGTTTCTGATAACCCGAAGGGTAAAATAACATATCTCCCTTGCCAAGCAGTTTTTCAGCACCGTTCATATCAATGATAGTGCGGGAATCTACTCCTGATGAAACGGAAAATGCAATTCGAGAAGGCATATTTGCCTTAATCAGTCCGGTAATAACATTTACGGACGGACGCTGGGTAGCCAATACTAAATGTATACCCGCAGCTCTCGCTAACTGTGCCAGACGGCATATAGCAGTTTCAACTTCTCCCGGAGCAACCATCATTAAATCGGCTAATTCATCTACAATAATAACAATTTGTGGAAGTTTTTCCGGTTTTGTTTCATCTTCAATATCTTTTATCTGCTCAACTTTATCGTTGTATCCGTTTAAATCTCTTACGTTATATTCAGCGAACAACTGATAACGTTTTTCCATTTCCACAACCGCCCAGTTTAACGCCCCCGATGCTTTCTTCGGATCGGTGACAACCGGAATCATTAGATGCGGGATACCGTTGTAAACACTTAATTCAACAACTTTAGGATCAATCATAATCAATTTAACTTCATCCGGCCTTGCCTTATAAAGAATACTCATAATAAGTGTATTGATGCATACGGACTTTCCGGAACCTGTCGCTCCTGCAATCAGAACATGAGGCATCTTTTTAATATCGGCAACAACAACTTTACCCGCAATATCCTTTCCGGCAGCAAAAGCAATATTTGACGGATGTGATTGAAATTCTTTTGTTTCCAACAAATCTCTTAACATTACTGCTGTATTTTCACGATTAGGAACTTCAATTCCTACAGCCGCCTTTCCTGGAATCGGAGCCTCAATACGAATATCCGCTGCCGCTAAATTCAGTTTTATATCATCACTCAGTCCAACAATTTTACTTACTTTCACTCCTTGTTCAGGCTGTAATTCAAATCTTGTCACGGAAGGACCGCAACTTACATTTGTTACAGTAACATTTACCCCGAAATTTTTCAATGTCTGCTGTAATTTTATTGCTGTTTCTCTTAAATAAGTATCGGAATCACCATTGGAACGTTTCCCCTTTTTCAATAAATCCAATGGTGGAAATTCATATTCCGAATTGGAATGCCCTTTTTCATTTGCAATGACTTCCTCAACTTCTTCCACTTGAGCGGAAGCATCTACTTTTTCTTTTTTCTTTTTTGCCATCGATTCTTTTGGCATTTCCGAAACTTCTTCTACTGTACGATGAATAATCATATTTTCAGAAATCGGTTCTTCTACTTCTTCATGAAACGGTGATTCTAAAGGTTCGTCTGAATATAATGGAGGCATCTCCTCAGGAAATATCTCCTTTACATCTTTAGCAGGTTCTTTTGGCATTAATGTTGTATCGAAAGATACACCCTTAACTTGTCTATCCCGTCTTTTTAATTCTTTGTTCTGGCGTTTTTCTTCTCTTCGCACAACAAACTGCTCTTTTCTTTTCTGGACATCTGCTTTTGCCGTCTTATATGCTTTTTCTCCACTTTTTTTCACTCCCCGCAGGAATGATTTCTCCGTTATAATAACAAGGCAGATAATACTTAAAATAATTACAATTACATATGCACCGATAACGCCTACAAAATGACATAAAAATTTTGAAAACATTCCTCCGACAATTCCCCCGCCCTGTTTATGTAGTGCAGATGTATCATAATAGGACAACAATGTCACTGTGTCATTGTATTCAAACATAAGTAATTGTGTAAATGTACATATCAGCATTGTCAATACGATTCCTGCTCCAAGTTTTATGTACGCAACGGAATTGCCTTTATTTGAAATAGCAAAAGCAATTCCGATAAAAAGAAGAATCGGTATAATATATGCCGGTAACCCAAAAGTTCCAAATAAAAAGGAGGATACTATATCACCCATAATGCCCCCTATACCAAAATTACTGATGAGTAATAAAATACATACTGCAAGGGAAAGCAGAATGAAAATTTCGTTTTTTAAAAATGTATTTTGCTGTACTGCCTTTTTTCCCGTCTGCTTTTTGGTTGTCTTTTTTGCTGTCGTTCGTTTGGCTGCTTTTTTGCTTTTGTTTGACTTTGCTGCCATGAACTCTCCTCCTCTAACTTTAAACATACATATCCTATTATAGCATTTTAGGAAACTTGTGTCATTATTTATTTTTCGTCCGTTTTTCTATTAATTCGTGTAATTTTTGCAAAGCCTCCTTCATACCTCCAACTTCGTCAATCAATCCTTCTTTTACTGCTTCTTCCCCTTCAAGCATCGTTCCCACATCTTTTACAAGTTGTGTCGGATCTAGCATCAATTCCTCAATTCGTTTTTGACTAATATTTGAGTGCTTAGAAATAAATTTTGTAATCCGATTTTGTGTCTTTTCAATATTTCGATAACTTTGCATTACTCCGATAAACATACCGCTTGACCTCACAGGATGAATAACCATTGTCCCACTAGGAACAATAAATGAATAATCTGCCGAAACTGCCAACGGACCTCCGATAGAATGACTTCCACCAAGCACAAGAGATACGCTCGGTTTACTTAGGGACGCTATCATTTCCGCAATGGCAAGTCCGGCTTCCACATCCCCTCCAAGTGTATTTAATAAAATTAACAGCCCTTCAATCTCTTCGTTGTCCTCCACTTCTGCAAGTTTAGGAAGTAAATGTTCATACTTTGTTGCCTTTGTGTTTCCTGAAACCGCTTCATGTCCTTCAATTTCTCCGATGATGGTAAGAAGTTGAATATTATGCTGTTTCTTATTATGTGCCAAAGACAACGTTCCCATTTCTTTTATTTCTTCATTTTGTTTTTCCGCATTTTCACTCATATTTCTTTCCTACCTTTTTTTCTTTTAGTATTTGCAGAAAATTCTCATTTATGTAAAATCCATAAAAAAAGGAAAGAAAACTTCTTCTGAAATTTTCTTTCCCTCATATGCTATACTAATTCTAAAGCCTGTGCTAAATCATCAATAATGTCTTCTGCATTTTCAACACCAACACTGAAGCGAATCAAATCAGGCTGCACGCCCGCTTCAATCAATTCCTGTTCATTCATCTGACGATGTGTGTGACTTGCAGGATGAAGTACAGAAGTTCTTGAATCCGCTACATGTGTTACGATTGCAGCCAGTTTCAAATTATCCATCAATGTGACAGAAGCATCTCTTCCACCTTTAATGCCAAAGGTCAATACACCACAACTTCCGTTTGGAAGATATTTCTGTGCGAGTGCATGGTATTTATCTCCTTCCAAATCCGGATAACTAACCCATGCTACTTTTTCGTGGTTTTTCAAAAATTCTGCCACTTTTTTTGCATTTTCGCAGTGACGAGGCATTCTTAAATGAAGTGTTTCCAATCCCACATTTAGCAAAAAGGCATTTTGAGGCGACTGAATAGATCCCAAGTCACGCATAAGTTGTGCTGTTGCCTTTGTGATATAAGCGCCTTTTCCAAATTTTTCTGTATATACAATTCCATGATATGTTTCGTCTGGCGATGTCAGGCAACTGAATTTATCTCCATATGCTGCCCAGTCAAAATTGCCACTGTCTACAATACAGCCACCGACGCTCATTGCGTGTCCATCCATATATTTTGTTGTGGAGTGTGTAACGATATCGGCTCCCCATTCAAACGGACGACAGTTAATCGGTGTTGCAAATGTATTGTCTACAATAAACGGAACTCCATGTTCATGAGCCACTTTTGCAAATTTTTCCAAATCCAACACAACTAATGCCGGATTTGAAATCGTTTCACCAAACAATGCTTTTGTATTTTCTCTAAAAGCATTACTGATTTCTTCTTCGCTTGCATCCGGATCAACAAAAGTTGCATCTACTCCCATTTTTTTAATTGTATGGGCATACAAATTATATGTACCACCATAAAGTGCTGATGCACAGACAATATGGTCACCCGCCTCACAGATATTCATAATTGCATAGAAATTTGCCGCCTGACCTGATGAAGTAAGCATTGCTGCTACTCCGCCTTCCAAGTCACAAATCTTATTGGCAACAACATCATTTGTTGGATTCTGTAATCTTGTATAGAAATATCCCGAATCTTCCAAATCGAACAAACGCCCCATCTGTTCACTTGTGTCGTACTTAAATGTTGTGCTTTGATAAATCGGAACAACTCTAGGTTCTCCCTGCTTCGGCTGCCAGCCTGATTGGATACATTTTGTTTCTATTTTGTAGTTGCTGCTCATTCTCTTGCCCTCCTATGAATATATATATTTCTTTTGTAAATCGTGTACCATATCGCTGTACACTTCTTTACAGGCTTCTTTCTCATCCTCTTCAATAAGTTGAATACACGGTGTCAAATAGTCTGTCCAAATTCTGTTATAAATTTCTTTTGCATCATTCCGTTTACTGATTCGTTTTACAATAGTAGGTGCAATATTATAATATTGCTGTACAATATCTCTTCCTGCATTTTCTTCAATCAAATATTTATCACGGTAGTTTCTCAACAATTCCAATTCATAACAATTGTCCGGTTTTCCCAGACTTTCACATACTGCTGTCGTAATATAACATAATCTCTGTTTAAACCCTTCCGTGATAGATTCGTAGGTTGCGTTTTTAATTGTAACCGTTGAAATATTATTATTCCATAATTCCACAAGTTTTTCTGAAATGGCTTTTCCATATTCACCGTCACCGTAATTGATTACCGGGAGAACATAAGTAACCAAAGCCATATTATAGTCAAGAATAAGAAGTTCCCTTTTTCTTTTCTGTTCGATTTTTTTTAGTTTTTCATCAACATATTTTGGAATAATTCCGGCAAGTTCTGCTATAACCGTATCTTTTCCTTCTTCTTCTCTCAAAGATTCATTTACATTTACAAAAAAATCTTTATATTTATTGTAATGCACCTCAAAATCATTTTTATAAACATCACGTTTAAAACGCTTTCCTAAAACTAAAGCATCTTCAAATAAATTGATTAAAGTTTCCTGCGCCTCGGAATACATCTGATATTCCTCCTCTACCTATTTTCTCTTATTCGTCCCAGTTGTGATATACTACCTGAACATCGTCATCTTCATCTAATAAATCTAATGTTTTCTGAAGATTTTTTAAATCTGTTTCATCAGTAAGTTCCACCCATGTCTGTGGAATCATTGTCACTTCTGCTGATGCCATCGGAACACCTGCTTCTTCAAGTGCAAGACGCACATCGCTGAAATCTTCCGGTGCAGTCAAAATTTCGTAACTGTCTTCTTCCTCTGAGAAATCTTCCGCTCCTGCATCTAATGCAAGCATCATTAATTCATCAGCATCTGTTTCATATTCTTCTTTTGCAACGATAATCTGTCCCTTTTTATCAAACATATAAGACACACATCCCTGTGTTCCTACACTTCCGCTTCCTTTTGTAAAAGCATTACGAACATTAGATGCTGTTCTGTTTTTATTATCTGTAAGAGCATCAACAATAATTGCTACTCCGCTTGGTCCATACCCTTCATATGTAACAGATTCGTAATTCACGGAATTGGCATCCCCGGCCGCCTTTTTAATTCCACGTTCAATCGTATCATTTGGCATATTGTTGGATTTAGCTTTCGCAATAACATCACGAAGTCTGCTGTTATTTGCCGGATCAGGTCCGCCTTCCTTTACCGCAACGGCAATCTCTCTACCGATAATTGTAAAGATTTTTCCTTTTGCCGCATCATTTTTTTCTTTTTTATGTTTAATATTTGCGAACTTTGAATGTCCTGACATTTTTCGTACCTCTTTTCTTTTTTCTAAAATTGCTTTTCCTATTTTATCATTCTTTTCCAGTGTTTACAAGGCTAGATTTTTTCAATCCGTACTTTTTCAATCAGATTATTGCTCACGGAAATAACGTGAAAACGATACCCTTCATACTCCACCGAGCAATCTTCTTCCTCTGTCGGAATATGTTCAAGGCAGTGAACAAGATACCCGTTCAATGTTCCAAAATCTTCATTTTCAAATGAAATCTGTAAAATTTTCTCCAATTCATCCAATTCCGTCATGCCATCCGCCATATAAACGTCATTAGAAATTTTTTGGATACACTCTTCATCATCATCATACTCATCCTGAATATTTCCGACAATCTCCTCAATAATATCTTCCATGGCAATAATACCTGCTGTCTGTCCATATTCATCCAACACGACAACCATATGGTTTTTCTTCTGTTTCATTTCCTTGAATAATTTGTTTATACTTTTTGCTTCGGGAACAAAACTGACCGGATGCATATATTCTTTTAAATTTTTGATAGGAATATTTCGTAAATCTCTCTGAAAATAACACCTGACCGCATCACGCAGGTGGAAAATGCCAATAATAGAATCAATATCTTCCTCATATACCGGAAATCTGGAATTTTTCTGTTCCAACATAAATTCCACTGTTTCCTGAATTGTTTTCTCACCGTCTAAGGCAATGATGTGTTTGCGGTGAACCATAATATCTTCTGCTTTTTTCTCATTATAAGAAAAAATATTACTGATTAGCTCTCCTTCACCTCCCGCAAAAAATCCTCTTTCTCTGCCTTCCTGGATCAGAGATAAAATCTCGTGTTCTACATCTTCCTGTTCCTTATCTTCTTCAGAAAAATTATACATCAGTCTGTCCCACAGACTACTGCCTTCCTCCATTGTTCTTTACTCCTTTTCTATGTATGAAGTTCAAAACTGATTTTGATTGCTTCATCAATTTTTAACATTAACTTTTTATCTACATGACAAACCAGTTCCCTTAATCTTTGTTTGTCGATTGTTCTGATTTGCTCTAACAATACAACTGAATTTTTTACAATATGATATTTTCCCGCATCAATTTCCACGTGCGTCGGAAGTTTTGACTTATTCATTTTTGAAGTGATGGCAGCGCAAATCACAGTGGGACTGTGTTTGTTTCCCACATCGTTTTGAATAATAAGAACCGGACGTATTCCGCCCTGTTCCGACCCTACCACCGGACTTAAATCTGCATAATATATATCTCCGCGTCTAACCTGCACTCTATCTCACACTCCGATTTCTTTAAGATAAAATTAGTATTTCCATCTTTTTCGGAAGTATTCTATAAATAGAGTTTTCCTATCTATGCGAAGTAATCAACTTGCTCCGCAATTTTACCGTTTTTCACATATACTCTTGGAATTCGTTTTCCTAATGCACAGATAAATTCATAATTAAATCTGCCTGACAATTCACTCAACCGCTCAACAGAAATAGATTCATTGCCGTCACGTCCTATTAAGGTTACTTTATCTCCAAAACTTACTCCTTCAATGTCTGTTACATCAACCATAAACTGATCCATACAGATACGCCCCAAAATATTTGCTTTTTTCCCACGAATAAGCACGTAGCCTTTCCCCGAAAGGCTTCTCGGATAACCGTCACCATATCCGACAGGAATGGTGGCTATTTTCATTTTTTTCTCAGCAATAAATGTACCGCCGTAACTTACAGGTGTTCCTTTTTCTATTTCTTTTACAAAAGCAACATGGCTCTTTAATGCAAGGGCAGGCTTTAAATGCACGGCATCTTGGTTCACTTCTTCTGACGGATATAATCCATAAGTAGAAATTCCTGCACGCACAATGTCAAAACGAGCATCTTCCACATCAATAATTGCAGCACTGTTTGCACAATGTTCATATGGGAAAGTTACCCCTCTCTCCTTTAACTTCTCCGTCATGGCTATGAATTGACTAATCTGATTTTCTGTAAATGTTTTATCCATTTCATCTGCCTTGGCAAAATGCGTAAATACACCTTCCATATTTACGTTTGGCAATTTACTTATTCTTGTAATGGCATCAATACTTTCGTCATTTACCGCAAAGCCAAGTCTGGCCATTCCGGTGTCTAATTTAATATGTAAATAGGCAGTTTTTCCTTCTCTTCTTGCCATATAAGAAATTTCTTTTGCCATTTCTTCCGTGTACACATTCATACGAATATCATTATCCAGCATTTCTAAGTACTGGTCAGGAAAAATACATCCCAGCACAAGTATCGGCTTTTTGATCCCCTCCGTACGAAGAACAACCGCTTCATCGAGTGTGGCAACTGCAAATCCCCAAATATAATCATATTTTTCCAGCACCTCCGCAACCTGAACTGCACCATGACCATATCCATCGCTTTTGATAACCGCCATAATTTTCGTATCACCGTTGACCCTCTGTTTCATTTGTTCCATATTATATGTCACTGCATCTAAATCGATTTTGGCATATACTCTACTGTAAGTTTTCATCTTGTATGCTCCTTCTCAAGTTTTTTCATTACACGACCGATTGCATCAAGCAAATCATTTGCCAATACACTGTAACTTCCTTTTTCTTTTTGCACATAATCTCCGCACAATCCGTGTACATAAACAGCAGTTTCACAAGCGCCCCTGCAAGTCATCTTCTGTGCAAGAAATCCCGCCGCTATACCTGCAAGAACATCTCCTGCTCCTGCTTTTGCCATAGATTGATTTCCTGTTGTATTTATATAAATATCTTCCTCATCATTTGCTACAAATGTCCTCGCATCCTTCATTGCACAGACAACAGGATATTCGCGGACAAAATCTTTTATCGCCTCAATTCTGTTTTCCTGTATCTCCTTTATCGTACATTGAAGCAACCTGGCCATTTCCTTTAAATGAGGAGTTAGTATGACTTGTTTTTTATGTTCCAAAAGCGATAAATCTTCAGATAAAATATTTAATCCATCCCCGTCAATTACACACGGAACTTTTGCATACTGCATTGCATATGTAAATATTTTTTCTGACAAATCACTTTTTCCAAGTCCTGAGCCGACCAAAAGTACATCTCCCCAATCAAACAATTCTTTTAGACGGTTTTTGTCAAATGTTTCATATGTAGAAAGAATTGCTTCGGGAAGTAACTGTTGCAAAATCACACGGTTATCCTCATGGGTATAAATTTGTACAAGCCCTGCGCCTGCTAAATAGGCGGCCTTTGCATTCAAATAAGCAGCGCCTGCCATTCCCTTACTTCCCGCTATGATAAGTACCTTTCCGAATGTTCCTTTATTTCCGTTTAGGTTTCTCTGTGGCATCGGAACATCTTTATCATCTCGATCATATGTATATAGTTTCTGTCCGCTCGGAAGTGCATCCGGCGAAATTCCAATATCCGCAACATATGTTTTTCCAATATACCGACGTCCCTCTCCAAGCAACATTCCAACTTTTTCAAAAGCAAAACAGACCGTCAAATCCGCACTAAAAGCACATCCTTTTATTTCACCTGTTGTATCACATACTCCTGTAGGTATATCTACTGCCACTTTTGTACCCTTCATTTCATTTAACTGTTCAATAATCTCTCTATATTTTCCTGAAACTTCTCTTTTTAACCCAATTCCCAAAAGAGCATCTATAATAACACTATATTCTTTTTTCACTAATGTGTTTCTGATAGATATGCCATAATTTTCAGCTATCATGTACTGCCGTTTGTTTTCTTCGCTGGCAGTTTCTCTATTACCCATGTAGCATACTTCTACACGAACCCCTTTCAGATGTAAAAGCCGTGCAATGACAAGACCGTCACCGCCGTTATTTCCCGAACCGCATACAATCAGCGTATCCGAACAGTCTATCTTTTCCTTTTCCAATATCTCTACAACTTTAAGTGCCGCTCTTTCCATCAAAACACAAGATGGAACTTTCATCTGTTCAATCGTATATTTATCTGCGTACTGCATCTCTTCGCCCGTTAGTACATATCTCACATCATACACCTCCATTTTCCATTCAGAAGAAAACAACGCATAGGAAAAGGCGGATTCCCACATCTTCTCTATACGTTGTTTCAATTCTATTCTGTATGTTCTTTGTTATAACGGCTGAGATTATAAGATAAACGCATAAGACTTTCGGACAAATGTACATTTTCTACAATAACATTTTCCGGTAAATCTAAATCTGTATGTGCAAAATTCCAAATAGCACGTACACCGTTATCTACTAAAAGTTTCGCCACTTCAACCGCTTTTGCCTTCGGGATTGTGAGAACGGCTATATCAATATTATGTTCATTGATAAAATCTTTCAATTCGTCCATCATACGAATCGGCACACCACGTATAGATACACCTGAAAGTCTTGGGTTCACATCAAAAATGCCTTTGAAAATAAATCCTCTTCTCTCAAAAGATGTATAATTTGCCAGCGCCTGTCCTAAATTACCCGCACCGATAATAATCATATTATGGTCTATATCCAATCCTAAAATCTTACCGATTTCTGTATATAAATATTTTACGTTATAGCCGTATCCCTGCTGTCCGAATCCGCCAAAATTATTCAAATCCTGACGTATCTGAGAAGCAGTCACCTGCATTCTTTTGCTTAATTCATTTGAAGAAATACGCTCTACATTGTCTTCCAGTAACTCTCCTAAGTATCTGTAGTATCTAGGCAATCTTCGGATTACTGCCTGAGAAATCTCTCTTTCTTCCATCCATTTCACCTTCCAATCTATTCTACGCAATATTATATAGAATAGTTCCCGTAAAGTCAATTTTTTAGTTGTATTTTGCACTATTTGAGTATAATATAAAAGATATGAGTTATTTTGGGAGGATTTATTATGATTTTAGCGTGTCATAATCTTAATAAAGCATTTGGAGAACAAATCATCGTTAAAGATGGTTCTTTTCATATAGAAGAACATGAAAAAGCAGCCTTAATCGGATTAAACGGGGCAGGCAAATCGACTATTTTGAAAATGATTATGGGAGAATTGCCTTTGGACAGCGGAGAGGTTATTCTTGCAAAAGGGAAAACAATCGGTTATCTTTCCCAACATCAGAAATTAGAAAGTGGGAATACCATTTACGAGGAAGTAAAGACGGCTAAATCCGATATTATCGCCTTAGAAAATCAAATTCGTTCTATCGAATTGGAATTAAAACACCTTAAGGGAGAAGAACTGGAGAAACGTCTACAGACATACCATCATCTTACCGCTTCTTATGAACGAGCTAATGGATATGCCTATGAAAGCGAAATAACAGGTGTTTTAAAAGGACTTGGTTTTTCTGAAGAAGATTTTAGAAAATCCGTAGATACACTTTCGGGAGGTCAGAAAACAAGGGTTTCTTTAGGTAAACTTCTTCTTACAAAACCCGACATTCTTCTTCTCGATGAACCGACAAACCATTTGGACTTAAATTCAATTGCATGGCTTGAAACGTATCTTTCCAACTATCAGGGGGCAGTGCTTATCGTATCCCATGACCGTTATTTTTTAAATCGTGTCGTGACAAAAGTTATTGAAGTGGAGCAAGGCAATATTATGATGTTTTTAGGCAACTATACTTCATTTGCCCAAAAGAAAAAACTTGTCCGTGAAGCAAAATTAAAAGAATATATGAAGCAGCAACAAGAAATCAAACATCAAGAAGCAGTTATTGAAAAACTTCGTTCTTTTAACCGTGAAAAATCCATTCGCCGTGCAGAAAGCCGAGAAAAAATGTTGGACAAGATGACACTGGTAGAAAAACCTATGGAGGCGACATCTGAATTTCACATTTCTCTTGAACCTTCCTGCGTAAGCGGAAATGATGTGCTGACTGTTGAACATTTAAGCAAGTCTTTTGGAGCGTTAAAATTATTTCAGGATATTAGTTTTGAAATCAAACGTGGCGAACACGTTGCCGTTATCGGTGACAACGGAACAGGAAAAACAACTCTTTTAAAAATTCTAAATGAGGTACAGCCTGCAGATAGCGGCGTATTTACCTTAGGAACAAATGTACATATCGGATATTACGATCAGGAACACCATGTGTTACATATGGAAAAAACAATTTTTGATGAAATTTCAGACGATTATCCGACTTTGACAAATACACAGATACGAAATACTCTTGCCGCTTTTCTTTTCACAGGCGATGATGTATATAAACAGATTAAAGATTTAAGCGGTGGAGAACGCGGTCGTGTTTCTCTGGCAAAATTAATGCTTTCTGAAGCAAACTTTTTAATCTTGGATGAACCGACAAACCATTTGGATATTACGTCAAAAGAAATTTTGGAAAAAGCATTAAATGATTATAGCGGAACAATTTTATATGTATCTCACGACCGATATTTTATCAATCAGACAGCAACCCGTATTCTTGACTTAGTCAATCATACATTTGTTAATTATATCGGAAACTATGATTATTATTTGGAGAAAAAGGAAGAATTAACTGCCGCTTACACAAATGCAAATGAAGCCCTCTCTTCCGCTTCTATCCAAACTGAATCAGAAACAAAATTGGATTGGAAAGCACAAAAAGAACAACAGGCAAAAGAACGTAAACGACAAAACGATTTGCGAAAAACAGAAGAACGAATTTCCGCTCTGGAGGAACGTGACGGTGAAATTGACGAACTAATGACACAGGAAGACATTTATACCAATTCTGTAAAATGCCGTGAATTTTCCGAAGAAAAAGCAAACATTATGCAGGAACTGGAACTTCTGTATGAACAGTGGGAGGAACTGGCGGAATAATAAAAGGCAAACCTTATCGTTTTAAGGTTTGCCTTTTTCACATTATAGTAACTCGGCAATCGCCTGAATAAATTCTTCACTGTTTAATACAGTTGGATTTGGAATAGATGTGATTAACGCCAAATCTTTCGTCATCTTACCGCTCTCAATCGTATCAAGAGTTGCCTTTTCCAATCTATCCGCAAACTTCATCAGTTCATTATTGCCGTCCAGTTCACCACGTTTACGTAACGCTCCTGTCCATGCAAAAATAGTTGCCACAGAATTTGTCGATGTTTCCTCCCCTTTTAAGTGCTTATAGTAATGTCTTTGCACTGTACCATGAGCCGCCTCATATTCATAATAACCTTCAGGAGAAACTAAAACAGAAGTCATCATTGCCAAAGAACCGAACGCAGAAGAAACCATATCACTCATTACATCTCCGTCATAATTTTTGCAGGCCCAGATAAATCCGCCTTCTGCCTTCATCACTCTCGCTACTGCATCGTCAATCAATGTATAAAAATATTCTATACCACTCTCTTTAAATTTCGCATCATATTCTTTCTCATAAATTTCTTGGAAAACATCTTTAAATGTATGATCGTATTTTTTTGAAATAGTATCTTTTGTTGCAAACCATAAATCCTGTTTTGTTTCCAACGCATAGTTAAAACAACTTCTCGCAAAACTTTCAATAGATTCATTTGTATTATGCATACCTTGTGCGATTCCTGCTCCGTTAAACTGATGAACAAGTTCTCTCTTTTCCCTGCCATCCTCTGACGTATAAACTAATTCTACTTTTCCCGGTCTGTCAATAATCATTTCTGTATTTTTATATACATCTCCGTATGCGTGTCTTGCCAGCGTAATTGGTTTTTTCCAATTTTTCACGCATGGTTCAATTCCTTTTACAACAATTGGTGCACGGAAAACCGTTCCATCCAGCATAGCACGAATTGTTCCGTTAGGACTTTTCCACATTTCTTTTAAATTATATTCTGTCATACGGGCAGCGTTTGGTGTAATGGTAGCACATTTAACAGCAACACCATATTTCTTTGTCGCATTTGCGGAATCAACAGTAACCTGATCATCTGTAGCATTACGATTTTCTAACCCTAGATCGTAATACTCTGTTTTTAAATCAATATACGGAATTAACAAAGTATCCTTAATCATTTTCCAAAGAATACGTGTCATTTCATCTCCATCCATCTCGACAAGTGGGGTTGTCATTTTAATTTTTTCCATTTTAGTGTCCTCCTTTTATTTAAAACCATGTTTTTCTAAATTTTGTAATACACATTGCATATGTTCGGTTATCAATTGTCCCGCAAGATCTTTATCTTTCTGTTTAATCGCCTCCAAAATGGCCTTATGTTCTTCTACCGACTGTTCAAGACGCCCTTCTGTTTTTACTGAATATACTCTTGCAAACTGAACGTAATTATATAAGTCAGATAAAATATGTTTTAAAATTTTACTGCCACAGGATTCATATAAAATACGGTGAAATTTTCCATCTAATATTGCCATTTTGTCAGTTCCTGACTTTTTCAGATGAAACTCCGACAGAAGAATAATTTCTTCTAATTCATTCATTTCCTCCTGTGTAATATTATCAATTACCCATTCCGTACATAAATTTTCTAACAGGGAGCGGATAATGAAAATATCATGTATATCTTCTTTACTGATTCCCGTCACATAAGTTCCTTTATTCCGAATTGTTTTCACAAGTCCTTCCAATTCTAATTTTTTAAATGCTTCACGGACCGGAGTTCTACTAACCCCTAATTCCTTTCCGATTGTCATCTCCCTTAACTCATCGTTTTCCTCATAAACACCGGATAAAATATCATCACGCAATTTGTGAAATACTTTTTCACTTAAAGAAAATCCTCTATCCTTTTCCATTTACTTTCCTCTCTACGATTACTTTTTTGTATAATTGTATACAATTATACAGTTTTTGTCAAGAAAAAAAACTCCCTACCACATTTGTGATAAGGAGGTTCTCTTTAGTAAAGTCTACCGCATTCATATTTCATTTTCATTCGGATAAAATGTAAAATATCCTGATACCGCATTTCCAAGGAAGTTTCTTTCTCTACAAAGTCCATGCTCTGTGCTGCGATAGTAATAAATTTTTCTGTGATGTCACGTTTATGTTTCTGCAGAAAATGTAATTTCTGCTCATTTTCATCTATATCAAGAAACTCTTCTATCAGATACATTTCCTCATCAGAAACTCTTTCCATTTCTGTTACAAAAGAAGTAAGTTTTCTTACATACACCATCTCTTCTCCGCCAGTTTCTTTATAGACAACCATTTCTTCCCCCGTCTGAAAATCCGTTGCCACTTCTATAACCTGACAGCGTTTTCCTTCCGGAAATTTGTAACATTCCCCTTTCGCGACCGTCTTATACTCCATGTCCATTTCCCCTTTCTATTTGTCAGATGAGTCATCTGTATAAAACAGTGCATTGACAAATTCGTCAGAATCAAATTTCTGAAGGTCTTCTATAGATTCTCCGACACCGATATATTTTACAGGTATTTTCAACTCTGACTGAATGGCTACCGCAATACCTCCTTTGGCACTTCCATCCATTTTAGTTAATACAATTCCGGTAATATCTGCCACTTCATTAAACTCTCGCGCCTGTGCAAGTGCATTTTGACCTGTTGTACCGTCCAAAACAACTAATGTTTCCCTGTACGCTTCAGGATACTCTCTCTCAAGAACACGATTGATTTTCTTCAATTCTTCCATAAGATTTTTCTTATTGTGAAGTCTTCCGGCAGTATCACAAAGAAGTACGTCAGCATGTCTTGCCTTTGCTGCCGCTACCGCATCATACACAATAGCAGCAGGGTCTGCACCATCCTGACCTCCGATTAATTCTGCATCTGCTCTTCTTGCCCATTCTACAAGTTGTTCACCTGCAGCAGCACGGAATGTATCTGCGGCAGCCAATACAACCTTTTTATTATTTGCACGAAGTTTTCCTGCAAGTTTCCCGATAGTTGTTGTCTTTCCAACTCCATTTACACCGATAACAAGAACAACGGACGTTCTGTTTTCAAATTCATACGCCGTTTCACCCACACGCATCTGCTCCTTAATACTGTCTATAAGAAGTTGTTTGCATTCCATAGGCTCTTTAATTCTCTGCTCTTTAACTTTTGCACGCAAATCGTCCAAAACAGCGTAAGTTGCCTGTACGCCTAAATCACCCATAATAAGCACTTCTTCCAGTTCCTCGTAAAATTCCTCATCTATTTTAGAAAACCCTTTGAAAATGCTGTCCATACTTGAAACGATACTGTTTCTTGTCTTTGTTAGTCCTGAAACAAGTCGTTTAAAAAATCCTTTTTTCTCTTCACCCATAATGTTTCTCCTATTTTGTTAAATCTTTTTCCAATAAATCCACCGATACGAGTGTGGAAACTCCTTTTTCCTGCATAGTAATACCGTACAGTCTGTCCGCAGCAGTCATTGTACCTCGTCTGTGCGTAATAACAATAAACTGTGTATTTTTCGTCAGTTTATGAAGATACTGTGCAAACCTTGTTACGTTTGAATCATCAAGTGCCGCCTCAATTTCATCTAAAAGACAAAACGGTGACGGTTTCAGATTTTGAATAGCAAATAATAATGAAATCGCCGTCAATGCTTTCTCACCACCTGATAACTGCATCATATTCTGCAGTTTTTTCCCCGGAGGCTGAGCGATAATTCTTATACCCGCTTCCAATATATCTTCGTCTTCCATTAATTCAAGAGTTCCCTTTCCGCCGCCGAATAATTGTTTAAATACTTTATCAAACTCACTTGCTATTTCCTTGAAACGTTCTGCAAACTGTTTTCGCATGGCTGTATCTAATTCTTCGATAATCTGGATGAGAGTTTCCTTTGCTTCCACCAAATCATCATACTGTGTTTTTAAAAATGCATACCGCTCAGATACGTTTTTATAATCTTCTATCGCATTTACGTTGACTGATCCCAAACTGCGAATGTCCGATTTCAACAATTGAATCTGACGTTTTATTTCTGACAAATCCGTAAAACTTTCGTTTCGCAATTCACGTGCCTTGCTGTATGTAATCTCGTACTCTTCCCACATATAATTGATTTGTTTTTCTAAAGTTTCCTCAAATCCTTCCTTTTTACTTGTTAATCGGAAGCTTTCCTTATCCAAATCCGCCATATGCTTAGAAAGTTCTTCTCTCTTTGCAAGAAAATCTTTATTTTTTTGCGTTAAAACTTCTTTTTCACTATTTAATTTTTGAATTTTTAATTCAATCTCCTCAAACAACTCTTTTGAATTGATAATGGTTGTCCGAATTTCCTGAATTTGTTTTTCTTTGTCTTCGATTTCTAAAGAGGAGTTTTCCTTATTTTGCTGTAATTGATGTAATTCTTCTTGGAACTTGTCTGTTTCCTCTTGTATACGAGAAAGATTTTCGAGAATAAATTCATTTTTCTGTTCTAAATTTGCCAATGCCAAATGAATATTTTCTGCTTTCTGCATCGTTTCATTCTCAGAATTTTTTTCTTTTTCTAAAAGTGCCTGCTGTTCCTCGATTTTTTTATTCAATTCTGCTTCCATATTTTCAGAAGTGTCCAGTTCAATCTGAATGGATTCCTGATTTTCTAAAAGTTCAGCAACCTGTTCTTCAAGTTCCTTTCCTTCGCGATGCATATCCCCCGTCATCTTCAAAATATTTTCTTTCTCAGTGTTTGCCTGATTCAAATTCATCTTTAATGTATTTTGAATAACGTATTTTTTCTGTAACTGTTGTTTTGTTTCTTCAATTTTTTCATAACAGCCGGTTCGTTCACGTTTCGCCTCTGCAATTTCCGCCTCCATCGAAATCATTTCTTTTTGCAATTGTACAACTGTTTTTTCAAACTCTTCAATTTCTCTTCGTCTTCCTAACAGATTACTTGTATTTTTGAATGCACCACCGGTCATTGCACCACCTGGATTAATCAGTTCCCCTTCTATCGTAACAATACGGAGAGATTGTCTGTATTTTCGTGCAAGGGAAATTCCGTCATCAATTTTTTCAACAACAATTGTTCTTCCGAGAAGACTATCGGCGAGAACATGAAATTTATCTTCCACTGTGACAAGTGTGTTTGCAAGGCCAATTACTCCGCTCTCCTTTAAAGCCTCCGGATAACGAATACTACCTCCGGCAGTTATGCTTGTAAGCGGAAGAAATGTTGCTCGCCCAAATTTGTTTTGTTTCAAATACTGAATCATTCTTTTGGCAGTATCTTCACTATCTGTTACAATATTTTGAATATTGCCTCCAAGGGCTGTTTCAATGGCTATCTCATATTTCTTATCCACCTTAATCAAATCAGCAACAACGCCGAGTAATCCTTTTTCCTGCTTTTTTTTCTCCATTACTTTTCGGATACTGTTTCCATAACCGTCATATCTTTCTGTAATGTTTTTTAAGGACTCTAAACGGGAGGCTTCCCTGTGATAAGCAGTCTGTCCTGCTCTTAACTGTTCCGTCTGCTTTGCAAGTGTTTTTTGCAGAATTTCTATTTTTTCTTCCTGCTCTTTCACTTCAATAGCATATCCTTGAATTTCTTCGGTAATTCCTTTTAATTCTTGTTCATACCGTTGAATCGACTCATCCTGTACACTTACATCGCTACTGATTTCAATTAGCTTTTTATTCATCTCTGCTTTGCGTACACGTACCTGTTCAAGCAATGTGTCGAAATGCTGCATTTTCGCTTTTGTCACTGCCCTATGATTCAGTACATCCATAATGTCCTGTTTCCACTGTTCAACATTTGCAGTCAATTCTGTAATTCGCAGTTGTATCTCAGTCAATCGGGAACTGATTTCATTTTCTATACGTTTTTGCGTATCTAACTGTTCTTGTAAGGTTTCCTGCTCCTTCAAGTATTCTTCACGCTGTTTTTTGCGTTCCTCAATTTCCTCATAAATATGCGAAGAACGCTGAGCAAAATGTTCATCGCTCATTTTCGCACTATTAATCTGCTCCTTCAATAAATCAATCTGCCCCTCTAACTGCTGTTTTAACAAATGTGTTTCATTGAGTTGATTTTTTGTACGTTCCATTGTATCGTCAATCTTTTCTAACTGACCTTCAATTTCTTCATATTCTGTTTTTGTATTATCATACTTTGTCTGTGCAGAGCAAAATTCTTCCTGTGCATTTGCTAATTGCTTTTCTACTTCTTGGATTTGCTCACGCATACGCACACTCTCTAACAAAAACAAATTAATATCATATGTCTTTAATTCTTCTTTCTTTTTTAAATATTCTTTTGCCTTCTCGGATTGTTTTTCTAATGGACCGATCTGTTTTTCTAATTCAGATAAAATATCCGTAACTCGAAGCAGATTTTGTGTTTCTTCTTCCAGTTTTTTTACAGACATATTTTTTCTCTTTTTAAATTTAACAATTCCCGCCGCTTCATCAAATAACTCACGGCGTTCTTCCGGCTTCCCGCTCAAAATTTTATCAATTTGGCCCTGTCCGATAATAGAATATCCTTCTTTACCGATACCCGTGTCATAAAACAATTCATTTACGTCTTTTAAACGGCATATACTTCCGTTAATTAAATATTCACTTTCTCCCGAACGATACAGTTTTCTTGTCACCGTAACTTCTTGAAAATCAATGGCTAACTGATGATCTGTATTATCAAGGGTAATGGCAACAGACGCATAACTTAGCGGCTTTCTGTTTTCTGTTCCCGAAAAAATAACATCCTGCATAGAACCGCCTCGCAACTGTTTTGCCCTCTGCTCTCCAAGAACCCATCTAACTGCATCAGCAACATTACTTTTACCACTTCCGTTTGGTCCGACAATTCCAGTAATTCCATTATGAAAATCAAATACAATTTTGTTGGCAAAAGACTTAAAGCCCTGTACCTCAATACTTTTCAAATACATATAGCACCTATTTTAACTTTCTTTTATGTAATTCCAAAATTGCCTGATACGCAGCCTCCTGTTCTGCTGCTTTCTTTGTTCTTCCTTTACCATTACCATAAACTTCATTTCCAATAGAAACAGAAATAAAGAAGGATTTATTATGGTCCGGTCCTTCTTCTTTGAGGAGTGTATACTCAATAGGCTCATTAAAATTCCCCTGTACAATCTCCTGCAGGATAGTCTTGCTATCAAAAAAGAGTTTTTTATGTTCCAAATCGTTCAAAATAAAGCGGTGTATAAACTCTTTTGCACTAGCAAAACCACCATCTAAATAAATTGCTCCAATCAACGCTTCCAAAGCATCCGAAGTAAGAGAATCTCTATATCTTCCCCCTGTATTTTCTTCTCCTCTTCCTAAAAGCAAATATGAACCTAAGTCCAATTCTCTAGCACAAAATGCCAGCGACGGCTCACAGACAATACTTGCCCTTGTTCTTGTCAATTCTCCTTCTGGCATCTTTTTATTTTCAAAAAATAAAAACTCACTTGATACAAGTTCCAAAACAGCATCTCCAAGAAACTCCAAACGTTCATTGCATTCATTCTTTTCCATATGTTTTTCATTAGCATAAGAACTGTGACGCATTGCCTGACACAATAAGTCAAACTGTTGAAATTTGTAACCGATTTTTTTTTCTAATTCTCTTAATTTTTGTTTCATATTTCTCCCTCATAAAATGAAAAAGCCCTTGAGGGCTTTTTCTGTTATTGACTAATTAATAGCATTTTTTATTTGCTCTACCGCATCTCCTACAGTAACAATTTTTTCCGCATCTTCATTTTCAATTTCAATATCAAATGCTTCTTCAATTCCCATAATAATTTGGAAAATATCCAAGGAGTCTGCTCCTAAGTCATCTACAAACGTAGTATCCATTGTGATTTCTTCCGGTCCTACATTTAATACATCCTCAATAATTGCTTTAATTTTTTCAAATTCCATAATTAATCCTCTCTTTTCTTATATCTTATTCATCCTTTTTCTGAATGGTTTCTTTAATTTTGTCATTAATATGTTGTTCTTTGAATGTAACACATTGAATAATGGAATTAGCCACCTCTTTTGCAGTGGAATTTCCATGGGTTTTTACAACCAATCCATTCAATCCCAATAATGGTGCACCGCCATATTCGCTTGCATCAAATTTCTTCAAAGTTTCTTTTAACGTTGGTTTTACCAATAAAGCGCCCATTTTACTGCGAAGATTTGTCATCAGCCCTTTTTTAATTTCACCTATTAATGTCGAGCCTACACCTTCAAATAATTTCAAAATAACATTTCCTACGAAAGCTTCACAGACAATAACATCTGCTTCTCCGTGAGGAATCTCTCTCGCTTCTATACTGCCGATAAAATTAATATCCTCACATTCTTTTAATAAAGGAAACGTTTCCTTCACTAATGCATTCCCTTTTTCTTCTTCAGCCCCAATATTGACAATGGCTACTCTCGGATTTTCAATACCGATAACATTTTTCATATAAATAGAGCCCATTTTGGCAAACTGAACAAGGTGAGATGGTCTGGCATCTACGTTCGCCCCACAGTCAATTAATAAAGAAACTCCCCTTTGTGTCGGAATCAATGGTGCTAAAGGCGGTCTTTCAACGCCTTTAATACGCCCTACGAGAACCTGTCCGCCTACGAGAATAGCTCCCGAACTTCCAGCGGAAACAAAAGCATCTGCTTCTCCGTTCTTTACCATATTCATCGCTACCACAATAGAAGAATCTTTCTTTCTGCGAATTGCCATTACCGGTGGTTCTGCCGTTTCAATAATCTCTGTTGCATTAATAATAGAAATCTGTTCCTTTGGATATTCGTGTTTCTGCAATTCTTTTTCAATAACCTTTTCCTGTCCTACAAGAAAAATATGAATATCCTGTCTTTTTGCTACGACATCTATCGCTCCCTGAATAATTTCTCCGGGTGCGTTGTCACCGCCCATAGCATCTAATGCTACTTTTGTAATTTCAGACATGATTCTACCTCCTAATTGCTAATGCTAATTTTACTAAACATTACCTTAAAAAGCAATACCTAATTTTCAGACAGAAAAAGCGTGAGTTCACAGTATAAACTCACGCTTCTCAGGCATAAATACCTATTAGTCAACTGAAATAATTTCTTTTTTGTTGTATGAGCCACAAGCTTTACATACGCGATGAGGCATCATTAATTCTCCACATTTGCTACATTTTACTAAATTTGGAGCACTCATTTTCCAGTTCGCTCTTCTTTTGTCTCTTCTTGCTTTAGAAGATTTATTTTTTGGACAAATTGACATAGATTACACCTCCTTAAAATTCTTAAACACATCGCGGATAACTGACATTCTAGGGTCAAGACTCGTATCTTCACAGTCACAAGTTCCCTCATTTAGATTTTGACCACATACGTTGCAAATGCCTTTACAGTCATCGCTGCATAGAATTTTCATCGGCCATCCTATCAAAATCTCATTGTAGAGTAATTTGTCTACGTCTAAATGATATCCGTCAATATAATTCTTTTCATCTAATTCGTCTTTCTGTTCATCACTTAAATCGACAGTCTTCTCAAAATCCAGTCCAAATTCTGTTGGAACATCCGTCAGACAACGGTCGCAAGGAATTACAATAGTAAGTTTTGCATTTCCCCTAATCAAAAGTTCTCTTCCCTTTATATGCTTAATCACAATATGAAAAGTTTCTTTCTCTGTAATTGGAAAAACACCTAACTCACTTTTAAATTCTTCCATTTCAATCGGACAATCTTGTTCAATTGTCTTATGATGCTCAGACAAAACATCTGATAGGTTAATTAACATAGTGTTACTCCTATTCATACCTAAACTATTATATCATGTAAAACAGATTTGTCAATTCATTCTTTAAAAAAATTTATTAAATCAACGCAACTGTTTCACGAGCGATTGCAAGTTCTTCATTTGTAGGTACAACTAATACTTTTACTTTTGAATCCGGTGTAGAAATCATAATTTCTTCTCCACGTTTTGCATTCGCTTCTTCATCTACAGTAATACCTAAGTATCCAAGATATTCGCAAACTTTTGAACGAACGATACATACATTCTCACCGATTCCCGCTGTAAATGCAATTGCATCTACTCCATTCATTGCCGCTGTATAACTTCCTACATATTTTGCTACACGATAGCAGAATACGTCAAGAGCAATCTGTGCCGGTCTGTTTCCATCTGCTGCTCCGGCAGTCAAATCACGGAAATCACTTGATAAATTATCAGACAAACCAAATACACCTGATTTTTTATTTAACACGTTCATTAATCCTGCAATATCTAAATTTTCTTTCTTTGCAATAAATTCAAGAATTGCTGGATCAATATCACCTGAACGTGTCCCCATTACCAATCCTTCAAGAGGAGTAAGCCCCATAGAAGTATCTACTGATTTTCCGTTTTTAACAGCACATACACTTGCACCGTTTCCTAAATGACATACAACTGTTTTTAATTCTTCATATGGTTTTTCCAACAATTCTGCTACTCTTTTAGAAACAAAACTATGGCTTGTTCCGTGGAAACCATAACGTCTAACTTTGTATTTTTCATAATATTCGTATGGAAGTCCGTACATATAAGCAGCCTCAGGCATTGTCTGGTGGAACGCTGTATCAAATACGGCAACCATTGGAGTATTAGGCATTAATTTTGCACAAGCATTAATACCGATTAAGTTTGCCGGATTATGTAACGGTGCTAAGTCATTACATTCCTCAATCGCAGAGATAACTTCATCTGTAATCACTACAGAATTTGCGAATTTTTCTCCTCCGTGTACAACACGATGTCCTACCGCATTAATTTCTTCCAAACTTTTTACTACTCCTGTTTCAGCATCTGTGAGTGCATCGATAACAAACTGAATTGCCTCAGTATGTGTAGGCATTGGTTTTTCTGTTGTAACTTTTTCTTTACCTGCCGGCTGGTATGTAAGACTTCCGTCAATACCGATTCTCTCACAAAGACCTTTTGCAAGTACACCTTCTGTTTCAGAATTGATTAACTGAAATTTCAATGATGAACTACCGCAATTAATAACTAATACATTCATTTTCTTTTCCTCCATCTTATTTTATATCGTAATCATTCCTATCAGATGATTAGATTATTCAGCCTGAGCCTGTACTGCTGTAATGGCAACAACACCTTCGATGTCTTTTGCACTGCATCCGCGTGATAAATCGTTAACCGGTTTTGCGATTCCCTGTGTCAACGGTCCGTATGCTTCTGCTTTTGCCAATCTCTGTACAAGTTTATATCCGATATTTCCTGCATCTAAGTCAGGGAAAATAAGAACGTTTGCATGACCTGCGACTTTACTTCCCGGTGCTTTAGATTCTCCAATTTCAGGAACAATTGCAGCATCTAACTGTAATTCACCGTCTAACATTAAGTCAGGCGCAAGTTCTTTTGCAATTTTCGTTGCCTCTACCACTTTATCTACATCAGCGTGTTTTGCACTTCCTTTTGTAGAGTGTGAAAGCATTGCTACTTTTGGTTCTTCTCCTACAAGTAATTTGAATGATTCTGCTGATGAGAGTGCAATCGCTGCTAATTTTTCAGGATCCGGATTTTGTTCAAGTCCTGAATCACCGAAGATAAATGTTCCGTTTGCACCCATTTCGCAGTCAGGCACAACCATAACAAAGAACGCAGAAACTAATTTTGTTCCCGGTTTTGTTTTTAAAATCTGTAAACATGGTCTTAATGTATCTGCTGTCGAATGACATGCTCCTGATACCATTCCGTCTGCGTCACCCATTTTCACCATCATAACACCATAATATAAATAGTTGTTCAAAAGAAGTTCTTTTGCTTTTTCTTCTGTCATTCCTTTTGCCTGACGAAGTTCTACTAGTTTTTCAATATAACCTGCTGTTCTTTCATCTGTTGCAGGATCTACAATAGTTGCTCCGCTGATGTCAAATCCTTCGCGGTTCTTTTCGATTTCTTCTTTGTTTCCAACCAATACTAAATTTGCAGTACCTTCTCTTAATACAGCCTCTGCTGCTTCGTATGTTCTAATATCTTCCGTTTCAGGAAGCACAATTGTTTTTTTATCAGCTTTCGCCTTTGCTTTAATTTCGTCAATAAATCCCATGATTTAAAGCCCCTTTCATTTATTCTCATATATTCTTTATTATAGCGCAAATGTTTTTTGTATACAAGGCGTATAATGTCTATTTTCAAGTACAATGTGTATTAAATTCCAAATATTTTAGTTACAATCGTAAAATATACCAAAATTGTTCCTGTATCCACCAATGTTGTAATAAGCGGTGCTGCCATAATTGCAGGATCTAATCCGCATTTTTTTGCCACAAGCGGAAGCATACATCCTATTGTTTTTGCAAGAAGAACAGTACACATCAGTGTAATTCCAACAGCAAAAGCAAGAAGAGGATTTTGATACATTAAAATAATTCTGATGCCGTTCACTACCGCTAACAGAAATCCTACAATAAGAGCAATCCTTATTTCCTTAAAAACAACTTTAAAAATGTCCTTAAATTCAATCTCATCCACCGCAAGCCCTCGAATAATCAGAGTTGAACTTTGAGAACCACAATTTCCACCCGTACCGGTCAGCATCGGAACAAAAGTATTTAATACCGGCATTACGGCAAGCGCCCCTTCAAAATGTCCCAAAATCAAGCCGGTAACTGTTGCCGATAACATAAGAAACAAAAGCCACGGAAAACGACTTTTCGCATGCTGCCAAACAGATGTTTCAAAATACGGCTCCTCATTCGGTGCGATACCTGCCATCACGCTCATATCTTCCGTTGTTTCTTCCTGCAATACAGACATAGCGTCATCTACCGTTACAATTCCGACCATACACATCTCATGATCGACAACGGGAATTGCAATCAGTCCGTATTTATTAATCATAGAAACAACTTCTTCCTGATCATCATGTGTGTTGACATAAAGCATATTGGTTTCCATAATCTCTTCTATCAGACGATTTTCCCCGGTCGTTAGTAAATCTTTTACATCCACAACTCCTATCAATTTTCGTTTCTCCGTTACATAACAGGTGTAAATGGTTTCTTTATTAATTCCGACCTGACGAATTTTTAAAATAGCATCAGCAACCGTCATTTCTTTTCTAAGACCGATGTACTCCACGTTCATAATACTTCCGGCACTATCCTCCGGATACTGAAGAAGTGTATTAATCTGTTTTCGCGTTTCCTCATCAGTAGCCATAAGCAGTCTGTCTACAACATTCGCCGGCATTTCTTCCAGAACATCAACCATATCATCGAGATACATTTCTTCCATGAATTCTTCAATTTCAGCGTCTGTCAGTCCATTTACCAAATCTTCCTGCATTTCACTGCTCATATAGGTAAATGTTTCAGCCGCTTCTTCTTTTGTTAAAAGACGAAAAACAATAATTCTTTGCTTTTCATTAAATTCTTCAAGGATTTGTGCAATATCGACGGGATATAAATTCTCTAATTCTGATTTTAATTCTTTATACTTTCTCTCTTCTAACAATTCCAGCATTTGTTCTTCCGTCATATACGCCCTCCTTTCTCCCTCACACAAAAAGATTGCACAATCGGGCAATCTACTATCTTAATTCTATACCGTAACACTGTTTTTTGTCAATAATTGCTTTTGCACTCCTGTTGTCTTTATTGTATAATACATTTTATGAAAAAGATAAGGAGAGAGATTTATGAAAATCGTAGGTTTAATTACTGAATACAATCCATTTCACAATGGGCACAAATACCATTTAGATGAAGCATTAAAGCGAACAGGTTCTGATTATGCCATTGTTGTAATGAGCGGAAATTTTGTTCAACGTGGCGCTCCTGCAATTATGCCAAAACATTTGCGGACACAGATTGCATTAAAGTCAGGAGCAGCTGTCGTTATCGAGCTTCCTGTTTTATACGCAACCGGAAGTGCCGAACTATTTGCAATGGGAGCAGTTTCACTTTTGCATTCTTTAAACTGCATTGATACTATCTGCTTCGGAACGGAATCCGGCGATATTATCGCTTTAGATCAGATTGCCCGCATTCTTTGTAATGAACCGGATGAATATAAATCTGCTCTGCGAAAGTATTTAAAAGCTGGAAATACTTTTCCTCTCGCTCGCCAGAAAGCATTTTACGAAATTACCGGAAACATTTCCCTTTCTTCCATTTTAGAATCGCCAAATAATATTTTAGGAATTGAATATATAAAGGCTCTGCATCGCTTAAAAAGTACAATACTTCCTGTATCCATTCAAAGAAAAGAATCTCATTATCACGATACAGAGTTGAAAATGTCATATAGTTCTGCTACTGCCATAAGGAATGTATTTGCTAAAGCAGGAAACAGTATTTCTTTTTCAACAGAAACGTTAAAAAAACAATTACCTTCAAATGCCCTTCCTCTTCTTACCGAAACTTTCCGGAAACGATACCCTGTCTATGCGAACGACTTTTCCTTATTACTGAAATATAGGCTTTTAGAAGAAACACGGGAAACACTTCTAACTTATATGGATATAAACGAAACTTTAGCAAACCGCATATACAAAAACAGCAATCATTTTATATCCTTCGAGCAGTTTTGCGAAGAAATAAAGACTCGTGATATAACATACTCACGGGTAAGCCGTGCTTTATTCCATATTTTACTTCAAATAAAAAAGACAAGTGAAACCGCCCCCTCCTACGCACATATTTTAGGTTTCCGAAAAGACAGTTCTTCTTTACTGTCTATTTTGAAACAAAAAAGCAATATTCCTCTTATCACAAAACTTTCTTCCGCCGCTTTGAGCGAAAAAGAAAATACATTTTTGCAGCAGGATATTTTCGCTTCTGATTTATATGAATCTGTCGTAACAGATAAATTTCAAACCCCTTTTATCGTTGAACAAAAAAAAGAGATTGTACGCTGTTAAACGTATAATCTCTTTTTGACAGTTTTAATTATCTCATTTTCTTTGTACAAGTTACTGCCAACGCTCCCGGTCCGATATGACACGCTACACTTAAAGAAAGAGGACGCATCTCCACATCTGCATTCGGAAATCTGCTTTCAATTTCCGCTTTCCATTGTTCAGCCTCTTCCTTTGAAGAAGTATATGCCCCTTGAATGTACACTTCTTCACCGGCAAATCTTTCCTGACAGTCTTTTTCAATCGCTTCAAGCATTGTTTTCTTTGCCTGTTTCCAGCCTCTTACTTTTGCAAAAGCATCTAATTTTCCCCCTTGAATCTGTAAAACTGGTTTTAAGTTAAGCACTGTTCCAATTGCCGCTGCCGCCGCTGTAATTCTTCCGCCTTTTTTTAAATATTTCAATGTATCTACCGTTATGTAAATGCTGGATTCTCTTTTCTCTGCTTCAAGTATTTCCTTAATTTCTTTTGCACTTTTTCCCTTCTCTACCAGTTTCATCGCATCTTCCACTGATTTTGACTGAGTAACAGAAATACGCTGATTATCTGCCACCTGTACTTTCCCATCATATTCTCTCGAAAGAGAAATAGCCGTTTCACACGAACTGCTAAGCCCGCTAGACATTGGAATGTAAATAATTTCATCATAATCTTTCAATAATCCGTCCCACAAATCCAAAACATCTGCCGGCGAAGGCTGTGAAGTAGAAATATCTGCATCATTTGTCAGTTTTTCGTAAAATTCTTCCTGCGTTAATGTAATATCTTCAAAATATAATTTTTCATTTATATAAAAAGGCATTGGCAATACATGAACTCCAAGTTCTTTTGCACGCTCCTGCGTAATGCCACTGTTACTGTCTGTCACAATTGCTGTTTTTCCCATATTCTTTCTCCGTTCTCTTTATTCTATTGTTATCAATTCCGATACCGTATCTCTTTTCGCTACCACAATATGTACATCATCGCCGTTATACTTATTATCTCCAAGAGTTACCTCAAGTTTTACAGTTTCATAAGCAAGGCTCTCATAGTTATTTTCCTTACTCAAATGCCCAAGTATAACACATTGCAAGTCATCATGTAGTATATCACAAAGAAGTCTTCCCGACAATTCATTTGATAAATGTCCCTGTTCTCCCAAAACCCTTCTTTTTAATGGATATGGATAGGGTCCTACCTCAACCATATGCACATCATGATTTGCTTCCAAAACAAGTGCATTGACATCTTTTAAGTTTTCTACAATATATTTATCATAATTTCCCAAATCAGTCGCTACCGCAATGGATTTTTTATTTTTTTCAATGCGATACCCAGTCGGTTCGATTGCATCATGCGAAATAGCAAAAGGTTTAATCGTTAAATCCCCTAATGTAAACTCTTCATCAGACCGTATTGGATAAAACAAGCCCTCAGGCATTTTTCCTAAACTTTTATAGTTTTCTATACCCAATATCGTCCCCTTTGTAGCGTAAATAGGAACTTTATATTTTCTGCTGAACACACCCAACCCCTGAATATGATCAGAATGTTCATGAGTAATTAGAATACCGTCTAAATCTTCTCCCGAAACACCTATCTTATCCATTCCTTCCTCAATCTTCTTTTTGCTTATTCCCGCATCAATAAGTATATTCGTATGTTCGCTTCCTACATATATACAATTTCCGCTGCTGCCACTGGCAATACTGCATAATTTCATCTTCTTATCTCCTGTTGACCGCCTGCTCTATCTGTTTTTTTGTATTTTCCATCGTTCCGCTGTTATCAATCGTTCTATGGCAATATTTTCTAAATACTTTCTCTGTCGCCTGCGTTTTCATAACCAAGTCAATTTTTTCATCACTCATCAGGCGAAATATTTTCAAACGTTCCCTACGAACATTTTCATCAGCATAAATATACCATAATTCATCACAGATTTCTTCATAATGATCTTCCATCAAAAGAGCCGATTCAATCAAAAATATTTCACATTTTTCTTTGCGTGCCCTCTCAATTTCCGATTTCACCCGCATTTTTACTGCCGGATGCACAATTTGATTTAATTTTTGTAGTTTATCTGCATTATTAAATACAATTTCGCCCAGTTTTTTTCTGTCGATTTCCTTAGCGTCTGTCAAAATCATTTCACCAAATTCTTCAACAATCTTTCGATAGCACTCTTTGCCTTTTTCCTGCAATTGATGTGCCACCAAATCCGTCTGACAGATAACGGCATTATATGTTTCTTTCATCATTTCCAAAACATAACTTTTTCCCGAACCGATACCGCCTGTAATTCCAATTATTTTCATTTATTTTGCCTCATACCAACTGTTTCCCGTATGCATATCAATATCCAATGGCACACGCAAAGTAACCGCCTGTTCCATTTCTTTTTTTAGAATTGACTTCACCTCATCTACTTCATCTTTGTATGCTTCAATTAAAAGTTCATCATGCACCTGTAAAACAAGTTTTGATTTCATCTGTTTTTCTTTCAACGCACGATTCACGCCTATCATAGCCATTTTCATAATATCTGCAGCCGTACCCTGAATAGGTGCGTTCATCGCAACTCTCTCTCCAAACGCTCTTTGCATGAAGTTACCTGACTCCAGTTCAGGAACAGGTCTTCTTCTTCCAAACAGAGTAACAACGTATCCCTCTTCTTTTGCATGAGCTACCGTATCATCTAAAAATGCTTTAATTCCCGGATAAGTCTTAAAATAATTCTCAATATATTCTGCCGCTTCTTTTCTTGTTATACTTAAATCCTGACTCAACCCGAAAGAACTAATCCCATATACAATACCAAAATTTACCGCTTTTGCATTTCTTCTTTCCAAGTCAGTCACTTCATCAAACGGAATATGAAAAACTTGAGATGCTGTTATGCGGTGAATATCTCTCGCCTCTTTGTAAGCGCTGATAAGTGATTCATCTTCTGAGCAGTGTGCCAAGATACGAAGTTCAATCTGAGAATAGTCCGCATCAACAAAGACATAGTTCTCTTCAGGAACAAAAACTTTGCGAATCAAACGTCCAAGTTCCATTCTGACAGGAATATTTTGCAGATTGGGTTCTGTACTGCTTATTCTTCCTGTAGCGGTAACGGTTTGATTAAATTTTCCGTGTATTCTTCCGTCCTCCTGAATATAATTCGCCAATCCGTCGGCATATGTCGATTTCAATTTCGTCAACTGACGATATTCAAGTATTTTTGATACAATCGGATAATCCGGAGCAAGTTTATCTAAAACATCTGCCGCCGTCGAATACCCGGTCTTTGTTTTCTTTCCATTAGGAAGATTTAAATGTTCAAATAAAACTATGCCAAGTTGTTTTGGAGAATTAATATTAAAGGTTTCCCCTGCAATTTCGTATATTTCCGTTTCCAGTTCACTGATTTTCCCGGCAAGTTGCTGTCCATAAGTTTTCAATTCCTCCGCCTTTACTTTCACTCCTGCCTGTTCCATATTAAAAAGCGTAAACGCAAGAGGCATCTCAATGTCAGTAAATAGATAAGCCATTTTCTTTTCTTCTAATCGTTCACGAAGCGAAAAAACAGATTTATATGCCGTATATGCCGCATAACAACTTTTCTTTTCTTCCGCAGTCTTCTCATCAATATAAATATTTAATTGTTCCCTTGCTATATCTTCAAACTCATAATCACTTTTCAACGGATTTAACAGATATGAAGCGATAATCGGATCAAATGCATTTTTTTCCTGTGTAAACGAAATCCACTTCAACGCTTCTTTTATATTGCAAATAGAAATCGTTTTTACAACGGATGTAAGTTCGTTTAACTTCTCCTGTAAATATGAGAAGGTAATGTCTTCTCCCGTATAAATCGTGTATATCTCTTCATCACCAAATGCTATTCCAACATGATTCATTTCTGCCGAAGATGCAAAAAGCGGAAGGACATTTTCCGTATTTTTTCCAAACACAACTCCAACGACATCCTTCTTTCCGGCATTTACAAATATTTCATCCGCTTCTTTTTTTGTATGGACAATCTTAAAGTAAGCCTCCACACTATTCTCCGGTGCAGATACATCAAAGCGTGACAGTAAATTTTTAAACTCTAATTTTTGAAATAAAACATATGCCTCTTCCGTATATAAATGCCCCAATTTTGCTTCGTCAAACTCATAGGCAATAGGGACAGCCACATTAATAGTTGCCAATTCTTTACACATTTGCGCTTTATCATATTGTTCTCCCAATGCCTTACTAGCCCTTGGCGGCTTCACTTCTTCCAAATGTTCGTAAGCATTTTCAATTGAATGAAACTGCATAACAATTTTTGTCGCTGTTTTTTCCCCGATACTGTCCACACCCGGAATGTTATCAGAGGAATCGCCCATCAGTGCTTTTAAATCAATAAACTCTTTCGGTGTAACAAAATATTTTTCCAGTACATCCTTTGCATAATAATTTTCTATCTCTGTTTTACCTTTTTTTGTTTTTGGGATGCGAATCTTCACTTTCTCCGTCGCCAACTGCAACAAATCCCTGTCACCAGAAATAATAGATACATCCATTCCCTTTTCTTCTGCCAATACAGAAATTGTTCCAAGCAAATCATCCGCCTCGTACCCTTCCTGCTCTATCAATTTAATTCCCATTGCACGAAGAACTTCTTTCATTACGGGCACCTGCTGACGCAATTCTTCTGCCATAGGTTTTCTTGTCCCTTTATACTCCGTATACATCTTATGCCTGAATGTCGGAGCGTGTACATCAAATGCAACAGTTAAATATTCCGGCTTTTCTTCTTCTAATATTTTAAATAAAATATTCAAAAAACCGTAAATCGCATTTGTATGAAGTCCTTCTGAATTTGTCAGATCCGGCACTCCATAAAATGCTCTGTTTAAAATACTGTGTCCGTCTATCAATACAATTTTTTCACTCATATTATTTCTCCACCTATATTTTTCTGTTACATATTATATATTATATTTAGAAAAAGCGACAGTATCAAAGATACTATCGCTTTTTATTGTTCTACTGCCGATGACCGGACTCGAACCGGTACATAGTCACCTACGTCAGATTTTGAGTCTGATGCGTCTGCCAATTCCGCCACATCGGCATATACTCGACTTTCTCAAGCCGAGTATTATAATATCATATGCTTAATCAAATTGCAAGCACTTTTTTAATTTTTTTACACTCCCAATGCTTTTTCCGCAACTTTACCTAAATCTGATTCATTAGCAGTATACTTTTTGCTACCGTCTTTCTTTACTTTCACTTCAACAGTTTCCTCTTTACCGTATTCGCATTTAGAAACACGTTCTTCTAAATCCTTATACACGATTTGAGCCATCTGTTCCATAATTTCCTGCTCTGAAGGTATTTTTCCCTCTTTCTGCACTTGAGCTTGTATGTCTGTTAAAAACTTTTGTTGAAGTTTCTGTAAATCAGCCTCATAATTTTCAAAACATTTCATTGGCTGTACTGCAACTTTTACTACAAATCCATCATCTGTTTCTTTTGCTTCTTTTACAGAGTATTTTGCAGATTTTAACATTTTCTTATACGTTTCACGAAATTTGTTTTCTAATTCGTCTGGAAGAGATAATTCTTCATACCCTTCCATAAATGCATCAATTCCTTCTTTGTACAGTTTTTCCGAATCTGCTTTAGATGATTCTGTTAATTTCATATACTCATCATATTCACCCTTAAACTGTACATCCAAACATGATTTGACATACGCTTTTGCATCAAACTTCGTTGTACATGCACTGAGCATACACATCACAACTACCAACATTATTGCTACAATACTTTTCTTTTTTTTCATACCTTTGTCCTCCTAGTAAAATGTTAGTATAATTTTACCATAAGTCCTACAATAAATCCACTGGTTTTTGTCTATTTTTTTGATATTACTATTCAATTACCGCAATTTTCATCATATTACTTACGCCATCTCGCGTTTTCTTCATTACCGGTGAAGGAATACCTGCTGTAAGTACAACAATATCGCCTGTTTCCACTAACTGTTTTGCATTTACCAAATCAATTGCATCATTACAAATATCTTCTGTTGTATGATATTCAATAGATTTAATCGGAAGAACCCCCCAGTAAATCTGCATCTTGCGAAGTGTAGCCTCATTTGGAGTGACACCAATAATATCTGCTTTTGGTTTAAATTTAGAAACCACTCTCGCAGTTGCTCCCGACAACGTCGGCGTGATAATGCATTTTGCATTTAAGTTCATTGCAGTTGCAACTGAAGAATATCCGATTGCACTTGAAATTCCCTTTCTTCTATGTTCCTGTGCTTTTTCCAATAAAATATCATAGTCTAAGTGATCTTCCGTATTTTCTACGATATGCACCATCATCTCTAATGCTTCTAACGGATATTTTCCCTGTGCTGTTTCTCCCGATAACATAACTGCATCTGTTCCGTCATAAACTGCGTTGGCAACATCTGTCACTTCCGCTCTTGTCGGTCTTGGATTTCTCATCATTGAATCCAACATCTGTGTAGCAGTAATAACCGGTTTGAAATTATCATTACATTTTTTAATTAACATTTTCTGCAAATATGGAACTTCTTCTGCCGGAATTTCCACACCCAAATCCCCTCTGGCTACCATAATTCCATCCGCGCAATGAATAATTTCATCAATATTGCGAATTCCTTCCGCATTTTCAATTTTGGCAATAACCGGTAAAAACGGCGCTCCACATTCTTTTAACAGCGCTTTAATTTCAAGAACCCCCTCTACCGAACGAACAAATGATGCCGCAATAAAGTCAACCCCCTGCTCTACACCAAAAATAATATCCTCTCTGTCTTTTGGGGTCAAAGCCGGAAGACGCACAGGTACGTTCGGCACATTAACACCTTTCCTTGAACCAAGTTCACCGCCGTTTAATACTTTACAAGTAATATCCGTACCATTTATCCCTTTTACTTCCAATTCAATCAAACCATCATCAATCAAAATTCTCTTGCCCGGCTCAATATCTTCCACAAGTCCTTCATAGCTTACGGAAACACGTTTTTCATCTCCTTCAATCTCTTCTGTCGTAAGAGTAAAGATTGCTCCCTCTTCCAAAAATACCTTCTTATCGTCTTTAAGAACGCCAGTACGAATTTCCGGTCCCTTTGTATCTAAAAGAATGGCTACAGGCTTTCCTAGTTCTTCACGGATTCCCTTTAACATATCCATTCTGCTTTTCTGTTCTTCGTGATCTCCATGAGAGAAATTAAAACGTGCAATGTTCATGCCCTTTTCTACCAGTTTCTTCATCAGTTCACGATCATTTGTGTTTGGTCCCATTGTACATACAATTTTAGTTTTTCTCATTTTCTTATCCTTTCCTTTTCCTTATATAATAATGAAATCTTATTTAATATGTTCATGTGTAAATAAGTGATCCTGACAATATTCATATGCTCCGTTGCATTTTGAACAATATCTGAACTCTAAATTAGGATCATCCAATTCTGTTCTTCCGCAAACAGCACATCTGTGTTTTGCACCTGCCGCCTGTGCCGCCGGATTTACATTAGCATTGCGTATATCCTTTTGAAATTGTCTTCTGCGATGTATCTGTTTCGGTGAATGTGCCTTAAAGTTTCTTGATGAAAAATAGAAAATCACAAAATTCAAAATAGAAACCCCTGCCGCTATTGCATCCGATTTCGTAATAAGTCCCATAATCCCTGTGCTGTAAGCAGGAAGAAACGCCTGCAAAATCGTATATCCAAAAAGTACTCCGTCCAAAATAGCAAGCCATTTTACCTTTATCGGCAAAATGAAAAATACAAGAAACTCCATATCCGGATACATTGCCGCAAAAGCAAAAAATAACGATAAATTCAAATATCCCGTTCCAATCGGAAACGAAATCCCCGTGATAAAGTAGGCTGCTAACGCCGCAATCACATGAAAAAGAACCCCCGTAAAGAAATACAGGTTAAATCGAAACGCACCCCATGTCGCTTCCAAATGCTGTCCTATCATATAATACAAATACAATGCAAACACCATAAAAATAGGACTTGATGAAGGTGGTTGCATTAAAAAAGTAACAATTCTCCAAATTTGTCCGTGTAAAATTGCTCCGGCATCCATTGCTAGATACTGATAATAAAATTCCGGTTTCACAAGTGAAAGGACAAATCCGATACCATATAAAATAATAATATAATACATCAAATTATGTATCGCATATCGCCCAAATTTCCGTTCTAATTTTTGAATCCAGTTCATAAAACTATACTCCTTCATAACTTACTCAACATAAATTTTATTCTACCTTTTACCAATTGATTTGTCAATTCAATCCAAAGAGTTTACAGGTTTTTTACATTTTCATAATCAAATTCCCAATTGTGTTTTTTTTATGATTGTCGTATAATGGAGTGTATTGTAAAAAAATACGATTTCATTTTAATAGGAAACAATAGGATACCTATACATAGTAAGGAGTAGTTAAATATGCAAAAAACACTACATACATTAGGAATCGATATCGGTTCTACAACAGTTAAAATTGCCATTCTGAACGAAGAAAATGAAGTTTTATTTTCCGACTACGAACGACATTTTGCTAATATTCAGGAAACACTTTCTGATTTACTCGGAAGAGCAGTTCATAAACTGGGTACAATAGAAGTTTCTCCGGTAATCACCGGCTCAGGCGGACTTACTTTGGCAAAACATTTGGAAATTCCTTTTGTGCAGGAAGTGATTGCTGTTTCTACTGCGCTGCAGGATTACGCTCCTCAAACAGATGTAGCCATTGAACTCGGAGGAGAAGATGCTAAAATCATTTATTTTGAAGGCGGAAACGTAGAACAACGTATGAACGGGATATGTGCCGGAGGTACAGGTTCATTTATCGACCAAATGGCATCTTTATTACAGACGGATGCCATGGGATTAAACGAATATGCTAAACATTATCAGGCTCTTTATTCAATCGCTGCTCGATGCGGTGTATTTGCCAAGTCCGATATTCAGCCTTTAATCAACGAAGGAGCTACGAAAGAAGATCTCTCTGCTTCTATTTTTCAGGCAGTAGTAAATCAGACTATCAGTGGCCTTGCTTGCGGAAAGCCAATCCGCGGTCACGTCGCCTTTCTCGGTGGTCCTCTTCACTTTTTGTCTGAACTGCGAGAAGCATTTGTCCGCACATTAAAATTGGATGACGAACATATTATTGCGCCAAAGCATTCGCATTTATTCGCGGCAATTGGTTCCGCCCTAAACTCAAAGAGAGAGATTTCTATTCCACTTACCGCTTTACAGATGCGTCTTGCGAACCGCATTGAGATGGAATTCGAAGTTGAACGTATGACACCGCTTTTCTCCAGCAAAAAGGAATATGATGCTTTCGAGTCACGTCATGCAAAACATCAGGTGCCTGTCAAAGATTTATCTTCTTATAGAGGAAAATGTTTCTTAGGTATTGATGCCGGTTCTACAACAACAAAAGCCGCTCTTGTAGGCGAAGATGGAACTCTTCTTTATTCTTTCTATCACGGTAATGAAGGCGATCCTCTTGGAACAACGATAAACGCCATTAAAGATATTTACAGCAGACTTCCAGAAGGCGTAGAAATCGTACATTCATGCTCTACCGGATATGGAGAAGCCTTAATCAAAGCAGCTCTTTTGCTTGACGAGGGCGAAGTAGAAACTGTTTCTCACTATTACGCCGCTGCTTTTTTCAATCCTGAAGTAGACTGTATTTTGGATATTGGCGGTCAGGATATGAAATGTATTAAAATCAAAAATCAAACTGTAGACAGCGTACAGTTAAATGAAGCCTGTTCTTCAGGTTGCGGTTCATTTATCGAAACATTTGCAAAATCATTAAATTATTCCGTAGAAGATTTTGCTCATGAAGCACTTTTCGCAAAAAATCCTATTGATTTAGGAACACGTTGTACCGTGTTTATGAATTCCAAAGTAAAACAGGCTCAAAAAGAAGGCGCTTCTGTAGCAGACATTTCTGCCGGACTTGCCTATTCAGTCATCAAAAATGCACTTTATAAAGTTATTAAAGTTTCTGATGCCTCAGAACTAGGAAAGCATATTGTTGTACAGGGCGGAACTTTCTATAACAATGCCGTTTTAAGAAGTTTTGAAATGATTGCTGACTGCGAGGCGGTACGTCCGGACATTGCCGGCATTATGGGTGCTTTCGGGGCTGCTCTCATTGCCAGAGAACGTTATGATGAAAGCAAAAGCACAACTATGCTTTCTATTGAAGAAATTAGTTCATTGGAATACAGCACAAGTTTAACTAAATGTAAAGGTTGTACAAACAACTGTCGCCTTACTGTAAATAAGTTTAGTGGTGGACGCAGTTTCATCACAGGTAACCGCTGCGAACGGGGACTCGGAAAATCAAAAACAAAAAAAGATGTTCCAAACTTATTCGCATATAAAAACAAACGGTACTTTGGCTATACTCCTCTTTCAAGAGAAGAGGCAAAGCGTGGAACGGTAGGACTTCCCCGTGTTTTAAATATGTACGAAAACTACCCGTTTTGGTTTACATTTTTCAACACACTAAAGTTTCGGGTAATTTTATCACCCGCTTCTACACGAAAAATATATGAATTAGGAATTGAATCCATTCCTAGTGAATCTGAATGTTATCCGGCAAAATTGGCACACGGTCATATTGAATGGCTTATTCAGAATGGAATTTCCTTTATTTTTTATCCGTGCGTCCCATACGAAAGACAAGAATTTAAAGATGCAAACAATCATTACAACTGTCCTATCGTTACTTCATATGCAGAAAATATCAAAAATAACATGGATGAAATTACGAGCGGTAAAATTGATTTCATGAATCCATTTCTTTCTTTTAAAAGCGAAGAAACTCTCTCTACTCGACTTGTGGAAGAATTCAGCAAAAAATTCTCCATTCCAGAGTCAGAAATCAAACAGGCTGTTCATCTCGCATGGGAAGAGTTAAAAAATTGTCGTGAAGATATTAGAAAAAAAGGAGAGGAAACAATCTCCTATCTTGATCAAACAGGAAAAAGGGGTATTGTTCTTGCAGGACGTCCTTATCATATTGATCCGGAAGTCAATCACGGTATTCCTGAATTAATTAACTCTTACGACATTGCCGTTCTTACGGAAGATTCGGTTTCTCACCTTCAGCCTGTAGAACGTCCTCTACGCGTTATGGATCAGTGGATGTACCATTCCAGACTATACGCAGCGGCAAATTATGTTAAAACAAAAGAGAATTTAGACTTAATTCAATTAAATTCTTTTGGATGTGGACTGGATGCAGTTACAACAGATGAAGTTTCAGATATTTTGACACGTTCAGGAAAAATATATACATCACTAAAAATAGATGAAGTAAATAATCTTGGTGCAGCAAGAATCCGTATTCGTTCTCTTCTTTCTGCCATTCGTGTTCGGGAGAAAAAGCACCTCGAGCATTGCATTCAACCTTCTTCCATCACGAAAGTTCCTTTCACCAAAGAAATGAAAGAAACTTATACGATTTTGTGTCCGCAGATGTCACCGATTCATTTTGAACTTGTCGAGCCTGCCTTCCGCTCCTGCGGTTATAATATCGAAGTTTTAGGAAATGACAGTAAATCCGCAATTAATACAGGTTTAAAATATGTAAATAATGACGCCTGCTATCCTTCCCTTCTCGTTGTCGGTCAAATTATGGAAGCTATTCTCTCAGGAAGATATAACACAGACAAAATTGCAGTTATTATTACTCAGACCGGTGGCGGCTGCCGTGCTTCCAACTATATTGGATTTATCCGCCGTGCATTAGAAAAAGCAGGATATACCCAAATTCCTGTTATTTCCTTAAACTTAAGCGGACTGGAAGAAAATCCGGGATTTAAACTATCACTTCCTCTTGTATTAAAGGGAATGTATGCTGTTGTATTCGGAGATATCTTTATGCGTACCGTATACCGAGTACGTCCATACGAAGTAACGGCAGGAAGCACAGATGCCCTCCACGAAAAATGGAAACAGAAATGTATTGCGTTTCTAATGCAAAAATATCCAAGCCGCCGTACATTTAGTAAAATGTGTGAAGAGATTATAGCAGATTTCGATAATCTTCCAATGCAAAACATTAAAAAAGTCCGTGTAGGTATTGTCGGAGAAATCCTAGTAAAATTCCATCCGACTGCCAATAACCATTTAGTTGAATTGCTTGAACAGGAAGGCGCTGAGGTTGCCGTACCTGATTTACTCGACTTCTTCCTTTATTGTTTCTACAATAGCAATTTTAAAGTTTCCCATTTGGGCATGAAAAAATTAACCGCATGGAAAGCAAACTTAGGTATCAAGGCATTAGAATGGTTCCGTGCACCTGCAAAAAAAGCATTTATACAAAGCAAACATTTTAATCCGCCTGCTGATATTACAAATCTGGCAGATATGGCAAAAGAAATTGTTTCTCTTGGAAATCAGACGGGTGAAGGTTGGTTCTTAACCGGAGAAATGCTGGAATTAATCGAAAACGGAACAAACAATATTGTTTGTGCACAACCGTTTGCCTGCCTTCCAAATCATGTTGTGGGAAAAGGGGTAATTAAAGAATTGCGTCACCGCCACCCTCTCGCAAACATTGTTGCAATTGATTACGATCCGGGTGCAAGTGAAGTAAACCAATTAAACCGAATTAAATTAATGCTTTCTACTGCAAATAAAAACTTAAATAGCAGGAAATAAATCATACAAAAAGACGAGCATCTAAATTTTAGAAACTCGTCTTTTTCATTTGATTATTTAACTAACAAAGATTTTCCTGTCATTTCTTCCGGCTGTTCCATTCCCATTAACTCAATAAGAGTCGGTGCAATATCAGCAAGGCATCCGCCTTCTCTCAATTTGTATGCAGGGTCTGCATTTACTAAAATAAATGGTACTTCATTTGTTGTATGAGCAGTAAAAGGTTCACCTGTTTCATAATCTACTAACTGTTCCGCATTTCCATGGTCTGCACAGATAAACATCTGTCCGTCAACTTCTTTTAATGCTTCTACTGTTTTACCTACACACTCATCAACTGCCTCAATCGCTTTGATTGCTGCCGCTTCCACACCTGTATGTCCAACCATATCAGGATTTGCAAAGTTAATGATAATTACATCATACTTATCTGATTTAATAGCCTCCACTAATTTATCGCATACTTCATACGCACTCATTTCAGGTTGTAAATCATATGTTGCAACTTTAGGAGATTTTACTAAAATTCTATCTTCTCCTTTATTCGCTTCCTCTACACCGCCATTGAAGAAGAATGTAACGTGAGCATATTTCTCTGTTTCAGCAATTCTCGCCTGTGTCATGTTATTGTTTGCCAAAAATTCTCCAAATGTATTTGTGATTTCTGTTTTGTGGAAAGCAACTAATTTGTTTTCAATAGTCACATCATATTCTGTAAAGCACACATATGTTGTTTTAACTCGTTCTCCTCTATCAAATCCGTCAAAGTTATCATCACAAAATGTTCTTGTAATTTCTCTTGCTCTGTCCGGTCTGAAGTTAAAGAAGATAATTGAATCATTATCTTTAATTGTTGCAACAGGTTTTCCGTCTTTTACAACAACTGTAGGAAGAACAAATTCATCTGTTTTGTCTGCATCGTAGGAGTTCTGTACTGCACAAACTGCACATCCTGCTGTTTCTCCCTCACCTTTTACCATTGCATTATATGCTAATTCCACACGTTCCCAACGGTTATCTCTATCCATTGCGTAGTAACGTCCCATAACAGATGCGATTTCCCCTACACCAATTTCTTTCATCTTATCTGCCAATTCCTGCACATAATCTTTTCCTGATGCAGGAGGCGTATCACGTCCGTCCAAGAAGCAGTGTACATAAACTTTTTCAAGCCCCTGTTTCTTAGCAAGTTCTAACAAGCCATAAATGTGTGAATTATGACTGTGAACACCACCGTCAGACACTAATCCGAATAAATGAAGTGCTGAGTCGTGTTCTTTTGCATTATTGCACGCTGCAAGCAACGCTTCGTTTTCAAAGAAATCTCCATCCTGAATAGATTTTGTAATCTTTGTCAAATCCTGATATACGATACGTCCTGCGCCCATGTTCAAATGTCCTACTTCAGAATTACCCATCTGTCCGTCAGGAAGCCCTACTGCCATTCCGCTCGCATTACCTTTTACAAACGGATATTCTGCCATTAACTTATCCATAACAGGTGTTTTCCCCTCATAAACGGCATTTGCTTCATGTTTGTCATTTAAGCCGTATCCGTCAAGAATCATTAAAACTGTTGGTTTTTTACTCATAGTCTTATCTCCTTTATGTTAATTCATTAACGTTTTCTTTACTTGAATTATTTTACATGATTTTCTAAATGGTTGCAAGGTTTTCACCTTTAAATCCTTTCCAAAAAATCAAATACTTTTCCTTTCGGTGTATGTAAGAAATGCATAAGCATATACGCACACATAATCGCTACGTTTTCTTCTTCCAAAATTCTTCTTGCTTCTTTTCTGTCGGCAAGTACAATTTCGATTTCCTCATTTTCTTCCTGTCCTTCTTTGGATGGATTTCCCTTAGCATAACCGTACACTGTACCGCAAGACTCATCTGTCATTCCCACTGTAGTAAAAAATGGTTTCGTAAACATATCTTTCGCATTCACAGGAGTCAAATCCAGTCCTGTTTCTTCTTTCAATTCACGTATTCCCGCCGTCTTAAAATCTTCTCCTTCATCCACCAAACCTGCCGGAAATTCATAGATGTAATCATCTAAAGGACAGCGGTATTGGCGAATTAAGACTATTTTTTCTTCACCGTCATCTTCATCCTGATACAAACTATAAATGATAACACCATCCGCCTTATTTTCTTTCGTTGTTATTTTTAACTCATCAATATTTTTTGCTCTGGATGCCACATAATAAGTACTTTCTTTTCCTGTATCACTTTTCATTTCCAATGTGTACATATTTAAAAAACGATTTTTTGTCGTCTGATTTATCTTTTCAATCCTTCTCATCTATTTAAGTCCTTTCTATATAGATGTATGAAAAAGGGACGTAGTAAAATTGAATTTTGCTACGTCCCTTTTTACGTTTTCCCCCGTCCCTTTTCTTAAAACACCTTGTCCCTTTTTAAGAATAACTCTATATTTCCACCTATTCAACTTTACACAAACCTTAAAAATACGCTATAACTCAAGTAAAATATTTCCTCTGTTTTTAAGAATTTCTTAGCATAGTGGAAAACCTACAGTTTTACGGGCTTTTCCTCATTTAATCTCAAAAAGGGACAGGGCTTCCTGAGATTTTGGACACAGTAAATCGTAATTGGGGACGTAGTGATATGCAATTTCACTACGTCCCCAATTATGTAAAGAAATTATTTCCAATTTACGATTTTTCCAAAATCTGCTTTTAAAGAAGCACCACCTACAAGTCCACCATCAATATCCGGCTGTGCGAATAATTCCGGAGCACTATCTGCTGATACAGAACCGCCGTACTGAATACGAATTGCTTCTGCTGTTGCTTCATCATAGATTTCACCAATACACTGACGAATTGCAGCGCAAACTTCCTGAGCCTGTTCTGTAGTCGCAACTTTTCCTGTTCCGATTGCCCAGATTGGTTCATAAGCAATTACTGCTGTTTTAGCCTGCTCTGCTGTCACATCTAAGAAAGCAATTTTAATCTGTTGACGAATAAAGTCAATAGTAACACCTTGTTCTCTCTGTGCTAATGTTTCCCCACAGCAAATGATTGGTGTAATTCCATGCTCAAATGCTTTTTTCACTTTTTTGTTTACAGTTTCGTCTGTTTCCGCAAAATATTCACGTCTTTCAGAATGTCCGATAATAACATATTTCACTCCAACATCTGTAAGCATATTTGGAGCGATTTCTCCTGTATATGCTCCACTTTCTTCAAAATACATATTTTCAGCACCAATACAAATATTTGTACCTTTTACCGCTTCCATTGCAGGAATAATGCTGATTGCAGGTACACAAAATACAACATCTGCATCTTCCGTTGCTACTAATGGTTTTAATTCATTTAATAAAGTAACTGTTTCGCTAGGAGTTTTGTTCATTTTCCAGTTACCAGCAATAATTTTTCTTCTTGCCATTTTATCGTCTCCTAAGTTTTATATTGTTTTAAAAGGTGCACTAGATTCTAATATATTCCTTCTAACTGCACTTTCATTTATTTTCGCTAAGTGCTTATTTATCATTAGCTGCTGCTACACCCGGTAATTCTTTTCCTTCAAGGAATTCAAGAGAAGCACCACCACCTGTAGAAATATGAGTCATTTTATCTCCATATCCCAACTGGTTTACTGCTGCCGCAGAATCACCACCACCGATAATTGTTACAGCGTCTGTTTCTGCAAGTGCTTTTGCAACTGCTTCTGTACCATTTGCAAATTTAGGCATTTCAAAACATCCCATAGGTCCGTTCCATACAACTGTTTTTGCATCTTTAACAGCATCTGCGAAAAGAACTTCTGTTTTTGGTCCAATATCCATACCTTCCCAGCCGTCAGGAATTTCTCCGCTTTCTACTACCTGTAAATTTGCATCATTAGAAAAGTCATCACCAATACGGTGGTCGATTGGAAGAAGTAATTTAACTCCTTTTTCTTCTGCTTTTTCAAGCATATTTAAAGCATATTCCATATAATCATCTTCGCAAAGAGAAAGTCCGATTTTTCCTCCTTTTGCTTTAGAGAATGTATATGCCATACCACCACCAATGATAAGTGTATCTACTTTATCAAGTAAGTTTTCGATAACAGAAATTTTACTTGATACTTTTGCTCCACCTAAAATAGCAACGAATGGTCTTTCAGGATTATTCACTGCATTTCCTAAGAAATCAATTTCTTTCTGCATTAAGTATCCAACCACTGCTGTATCAACAAACTGAGTTACACCGACATTTGAGCAGTGTGCTCTGTGTGCTGTACCAAAAGCATCATTTACAAATACATCACATAAAGAAGCAAGTTCTTTGCTGAATTCTTCCCCATTCTTTGTTTCTTCCGCTCTGTAACGAGTATTTTCAAGAAGAATAACCTCTCCGTCATTCATTGCTTCTACTGCCGCTTTAGCATTTTCACCTACAACAGTTGCATCTGCCGCAAATTTAACTTCCTGTCCTAATAATTCAGATAGTCTTACTGCAACAGGTGCTAAAGATAATTCTGGTTTTGGTTCTCCCTTTGGTTTACCAAGGTGAGAGCAAAGAATGATTTTTCCGCCATCTGCAATTAATTTTTTAATTGTTGGAAGTGCTGCTACAAGACGGTTTTCATCTGTAATTTTTCCGTCGATCAAAGGAACGTTAAAGTCACATCTTACGAGAACTCTTTTTCCTTTTACATTAATGTCGTCCACTGATTTTTTATTAAGCATAGATTGTGCCTCCTTATTTGTATAAATAAAGGGACCCAGTCCTATAAGACCGGACCCCTTTTGGAATCTTTATCTCTAATTTAAAATTACGCTAATTCAGAGAAGTATTTGATTGTTCTTACCATCTGGCTTGTGTAAGAATTTTCGTTGTCATACCAAGATACAACCTGAACTTCTGTTGTTCCGTTGTCTAATGGAAGAGCCATTGTCTGTGTAGCATCGAATAAAGAACCATATCTCATTCCTACGATATCGCTTGATACGATTTCGTCTTCATTGTATCCGTATGATTCATTTGCTGCTGCTTTCATTGCTGCGTTGATTTCTTCAACTGTTACATTTCCTTCAACAACTGCTGTTAAGATTGTTGTAGAACCTGTTGGAGTTGGAACACGCTGTGCAGATCCGATTAATTTACCGTTTAATTCTGGGATAACTAATCCAATTGCTTTTGCAGCACCTGTGCTGTTTGGTACAATGTTAACTGCTGCTGCACGAGAACGTCTTAAATCACCTTTTCTCTGTGGTCCGTCAAGTGTCATCTGATCACCTGTGTATGCATGGATTGTACACATAATTCCGGATTTGATTGTTGCTAATTTGTTTAATGCGTCAGCCATTGGTGCTAAGCAGTTTGTTGTACAAGATGCTGCAGAAATAACTGTATCTTCCGGTTTTAATGTGTCATGGTTTACATTGTAAACGATTGTTGGAAGGTCATTTCCTGCTGGAGCAGAGATAACAACTTTTCTTGCACCTGCTTTAATGTGTGCTTCTGCTTTTTCTTTTGATGTATAGAATCCTGTACATTCTAATACAACGTCAACACCGATTTCTCCCCAAGGAAGTTCTTCAGCGTTTGCTTTTGCATAAATTTTGATTTCTTTTCCATCTACAGTAATTGAGTCTTCTCCTGCTGTTACTTTATCTGCTAAAGCATATTTTCCCTGAGATGAATCGTATTTTAATAAGTGAGCTAACATTTTTGGAGATGTTAAGTCGTTGATTGCAACTACTTCATATCCTTCTGCTCCGAACATTTGTCTGAATGCAAGACGTCCAATACGTCCAAATCCATTAATCGCTACTTTTACTGCCATGATTAATTCCTCCTAAAGTTTAATTATAAAATCACTGTTCAACAGTATATATTGTGAGATTCTTCTTCCTTTGTTAAAGAATCATCAACCTTTTTATATTGTACTAAATTTAAAACAAAAATTCAAGGTTATTTTGCATTTTTATCCAACTTGTATAAAAATCGGTTTTCTCTCCTTAAATTCTGTATAATATTTAAAGCCACAACTCGTTAAAATCTCTTTTACCCTTTCAAACTCATAGGCGATATGTTCAGGTTTATGGGCATCTGAACCGATCGTAATAATTTCACCACCCAGTTCTTTATACCTTTTTAAAAATCTCGGATGAGGATGAGCAAACGGAAGCCCATATTTGAATCCAGCCGTGTTTAATTCTATCCCTTTTCCCTGTATGATTAAAGAACGCATTATTTCGTCAACTACTTCCATATATTCCTGACAAAAATAAGATTTTTCTTTTTCTCTTCCATATCGGACAACATAATCCATATGCCCCAGAACATCAAAGTTCATATTTTCCTTTACACATTCGAGAATCTGTTCGAATCCCATTCTATAAAGAGCCTTATCTTCTAAAAAACTTTCCCTTTCAGAATACGGATCTTTTCCGCAAATCAGGTGAATTGAACCGATAACAAAATCAAATGAATATTTATTCACATAATCATTTATAAATGTTTTCAGATGCGGCTGTAAGCCCATTTCAACACCTATTCTCACTTCAATCTGCGAGCGATATTTCTCCTGCAGTTCCCTGAAAACAGAAAAATACTTGTCTGGGCAAAAAACAAACTGTGTACCTTCCATATCGTAATCTTTATCCATATGATCAGTAATACATATTGTTTGCAATCCCTTTTGAACTGCTCCTTGAATCATTTTCTCAGGAAATACAGAGGCGTCCGTAGAAAAATTTGTGTGCATATGAAAATCTGCTTTCATCTTTTACACTCCTATAATCGTTCCGCCACCGACTACATACTCATCATCATAGAAAACAACTGCCTGTCCTGGAGTAATAGCACGCTGCGGTTCATCAAATGTACAAAGAACTTCATCTTCTGAAGTCTTTTTCACCGTACACCATGCCCCCTTATGATTATAACGGATTTTTGCAAATACGCGTAGTTCTCCATCCAAATCGTCAATTGACATAAAATTCAATCGGTTTGCTCGCAATGTATATGACATAGAGTCTTCATTTGTACCAATAACAACTTCATTTGTTTCCGGACGAATTTCTAATACAAAGGCAGGTCGTCCCAAAGACAAACCGAGTCCCTTTCTTTGCCCAACGGTATAATGAATAATACCTTTATGCTGTCCGAGAACATTTCCCTCTAAGTCAACAAAATCCCCTGATTTAATATCCTCACCGGTTGTTTCTTTAATGAACGTAGCATAATCTCCGTCCGGCACAAAACAAATATCCTGGCTGTCCGGTTTGTTTGCTACCCTCAATTGAATTTTTTCCGCAATCTGACGTACTTCCTCTTTCGTATATTCGCCCACCGGCATTAATGTGTGAGATAATTGTTCCTGTGTTAAATTATATAAAGCATACGTTTGGTCTTTTGCTAATGTCGCAGAACGTCTTAAAGTGTAACGTCCGTTTTCCAGCAGAACAATTCTTGCATAATGTCCTGTAGCAATATAATCCGCACCAATGTCCATACTTCTTTTCAAAAGAGATTCCCATTTTACATAACGGTTGCAGGCAATACATGGATTTGGTGTTCTTCCCTGACGGTATTCCTCAATAAAATAATCAATAACTTCCTTTTTAAACTCTCTTTTAAAGTTCATTACATAATAAGGAATTCCTAAATCATCTGCTACTCTTCTGGCATCATCCACAGCGCTGAGTCCGCAGCATCCGCCGTTTTCTTCTTGAACGGCTCTATCTTCATCCTGCCATATCTGCATGGTAACACCAATCACATCATACCCCTGTTCTTTTAATAAGTAAGCAGCAACCGATGAATCCACACCTCCGGACATTCCCACAACTACCTTTTTCTTCTCCATTTTAACTCCTTATTAATATTCTTCTTCCTCTTCTTCATCATCTTCGTGAATATCTGATTTCGGTTTCTCTAAACCTTCAATTTTAATTCCATTTTTCTCAGCATAGTCCCAAAGTGCTGCATGAATGGCTTCTTCAGCCAATAAAGAACAATGTACTTTTACCGGCGGAAGTCCATCCAACGCTTCCATAACTGCTTTATTTGTTACTTTTAATGCTTCGTAAATTGTTTTTCCTTTTACTAATTCTGTTGCCATACTACTTGTTGCAACAGCGGCTCCACATCCAAATGTTTTGAATTTAACATCCTGAATAACCTGATTTTCATCAATATCCAAATACATTCTCATAATATCACCGCATTTTGCGTTACCGACTGTTCCTACTCCGCTTGCATCCTCTATTTCTCCAACATTTCTTGGGTTTTGGAAATGATCCATTACTTTTTCTGTATACATTTTCTTATCCTTCTTTCTCTCTTATTTATTTTGTTTTTTTACAAAGTCCTCATATAATGGTGACATACTTCTCAATTTACTTACGATTTCTTTTAAACTGTCAACCACATAGTCAATATCATCTTTTGTTGTTTCCTCACTCAAGGTCATGCGAACCGATCCATGTGCGATTTCATGAGGAAGACCAATCGCCAACAAAACGTGTGACGGATCAAGAGAACCTGATGTACAGGCTGAACCACTTGATGCACAAATTCCTTTCATATCTAACATAATCAACAATGATTCTCCCTCTATAAAACGGAAACTAAAATTCACGTTGTTTGGAAGTCTTTTCTTCGCATCACCATTCAACCTAGCATATGGGATTTCTGAAGAAATTCTATCAATCATATAGTCCCTCAGTTCAATTTCTTTATCAGTACGTTCCTTCATTGTGTCTGCTGCACGTTTTACGGCTGTTCCAAATCCTACAATCCCCGGAACATTCTCTGTCCCTGCACGACGTTTTCTTTCCTGTGCCCCACCGTGTACAAAAGAGCGGATTTTTACTCCTTTTCTAATATATAGGAAACCAATTCCTTTCGGTCCGTTTAATTTATGACCACTGGCACTTAACATATCAATATTACATTCATCTACATTTATCGGAATTTGTCCAAACGCCTGTACCGCATCCGTATGAAACAAAATACCGTGCTCTTTCGCAATTTTTCCAATTTCTTTTATTGGCTGAATCGTTCCGATTTCATTATTAGCAAACATAACAGAAATCAAAATTGTCGTCGGTCGGATTGCCTTTTTTAATTCCTCTAATTTTACAATACCATTTTCATCCACATCCAAATAAGTCACTTCAAAACCTTGTTTTTCCAAGTATTCTGCCGTGTGTAAAACTGCATGGTGCTCAATTTTTGTCGTAATAATATGATTTCCTTTATCTTTATAAGCCTCTGCCGTCGCTTTCAGAGCCCAGTTATCTGCCTCAGAACCTCCTGCCGTGAAATAAATTTCATTTGACGCCGCACCAAGTACATCCGCAATAATTTCACGCTGTTTTGTAATCACCTCTTTATTTTTTGAAGCGAAACTATATACACTTGACGGATTACCGTAATTTTCCGTAAAATACGGCAACATTGCATCCACAACTTCAGGTGCTGTTTTGGTTGTTGCCGCATTATCTAAATAAACTAATCTTTCCATTTTCCTAACCTCCTGTCTATTTATTGCAATCTCTATGTTCACATTTATCTGCAGGGTTCATCGCCTTACTCTCCTGCACAAGTTGATCCAGTTTGATTTCATCAACCGTATGATTAATACTTTCATTAATTCTCTGCCAAACATATTTTGTCACACAGCCTCCTGCTGCCTCACATCCTTCTTCCGCAGAAAATCCGGAACATTCAACCGGCTCTAATTTCCCTTCTAATGCCCTTAGCACATCTCCTACCGAAATGTCTTTCTTTTCTCTTGCAAGCACATATCCCCCACCTGCTCCGCGAATACTTTTAACAAGTTCCGCCTTTTTCAGTAACGCCATTAACTGTTCCAAATATCTCTCAGATATTCCCTGTCGTGCCGAAATACTACTGATGGAAACAGGCTCCACTTCGCTGTACTGTGCCAAATCAATCAAGGCTCTTAACCCGTATCTTCCTTTTGTTGATAGTTTCAAGTTTTCACCTTCTTTATTTTCACTTATAAATCCCTACTATTTTACTAGGAATTCCTTCTGTAGAATAGCACTCCTTTTTTGTTCTGTCAAGGTCATTTCCAGAATATATTTATATCAAATAGTATAGGAGTTATTCTATGTCTAAAAAAAATGCAATTATAAAAGGAACTTTTATTTTAACTGCTGCCGGATTTCTCAGTCGATTTATCGGTTTTTTCTACCGAATTTTTTTAAGTCACACTTTTGGTGAAGAAGGAGTCGGACTATATCAACTCATTTTTCCAGTTTTTGCACTTGGATTCTCACTGACAACCGCAGGAATTGAAATTGCCATTTCTCGAATTGTTGCACAAAAACATTCTCTAAAAAAACAGGCAGAAGCATATCAAACATTATATTCAGGACTTATTATGTCCTTCTTTCTTTCTTTTTTTACAATGTTCTTTCTACAAAAATACGCCTTCTTGATTGCCAAAAATTTTCTGCGTGATACACGATGTACAAGTTTGCTCATTGAAATTTCTTATATTTTTCCTTTTGCCTCAATACACAGTTGTATTTGCGGCTATTATCTTGGGTTAAAAAGCACGCGTGTTGCTGCAATTTCTCAATTGACAGAGCAGATTGCAAGAGTTGCTTTTGTATACGGTATTTGTCTTTTGCAGGTAAAAAATCACACCCCCCTTTCCATATCTCTAGCCGTTTTGGGACTTGTATGCGGTGAAATTATATCTTCTCTTTATTGTATTTTTTATTTTACCCACAAGAAACCTAACTCAAGAACACTTCCTGCTAAAACAGTTGTATCATTTTCTTCCTGCTTTGAAGTTTTTCGTCTGTCTGCCCCACTTACTGCAAATAGAATTCTTTTAAATCTTTTACAGAGTATCGAAGCAGTTTCTATTCCAGCCTGCCTGATTTTACATGGCTTAACAAACGCCAACGCCCTTGCCACTTACGGCGTATTAACCGGAATGGCACTCCCCTGCATACTCTTTCCCTCTGCCATTACAAACTCCGTATCCACTATGCTTCTTCCAACCATCGCAGAAATACAGACGCAAAACGATAAAACTCGTCTGATTTTCCTCATCAAAAAAGTTACTCTTTACATATTTACACTTGGTTTTCTTTGTACACTCGGTTTTCTTTTCTTTGGAAATTTTATCGGAAGTGTTCTCTTTCACAGTACACTCGCAGGAAAATTTATTTTAACTCTTTCATGGATTTGTCCTTTTCTGTATACTAACAACACTCTTATCAGCACATTAAACGGACTTGGGAAAACAACAACTACATTTTTTATCAACACAACAGGACTTCTCCTTCGCATTGCCGGTATTTTTATCTTAATTCCAACATATAGCATTATCGGTTATCTGTGGGGATTACTTGTCAGCCAATGTGTAATCACGTTCCTATCTGTCGTCTTTCTCCGAAAATATCTTTCACTATAATCATAACCACCCGTCCAACGGGTGGTTTGCTCTAGGGCTATAAGCCCTTGTT
>Bissell_p2__coassemble_236_pt1 | contig 74426 bp, 64 predicted proteins | sample Bissell_p2__metabat2_high_PE_001 | metagenome-assembled genome bin Bissell_p2 | reverse complement strand
GATAAAAGAAAAGCCCGGACTTTTGTCCGGGACTTTGTCTACAGTCTGAAATAGATTGCGTAACGCAATCTATTTTTTTATACTTGCATTCCCGCACTTTTCGGAGTAATGCTTATTTTAATTCTACACTCGGCAACCGCTTCCTCATTTACTTCCAAATGATAGAGAATAGATGCCTTGATTTCTTCTTCTGTTTCTAAAATCTGCAAATCTTTCGTATGAATACCCATAACAAGTTGTCCAAAAGGAGTTCCGTAACCCGTCATATGTTTTTTTCCCTTTTCAAATACCATATGGGTGTTTGTAAGACCTTTTTTCATAATTTCTATTGTGTTGTCACCTGAGATTTTTATTTTATTTTTTGTAACTCCCGGCATACCTTCTGCAACTTCATCATAAAGGATGTAATGTTTTCCGTTTTTCTGGAAATAGTTAGCAGGAGTAATGACTGCAACTGGTTCATCTTCTTCTCCTCTCTCTATCATATCCGTATGTATTCCGGTTATATTGATTAATACCTCTTTTGTCATAGTTTCTCCTAAAATTCTTCTATATTAATATGCTCAATCCAATCCACACTATACGGTAAAACCGCATTTGCAAATGATTTAAAACGTACCGGAGCATCGCTGGAATAAAACTCATAAGTCGGAACGTTTCCTTCTTCCTGTGGCATATTTTCCAATTTTTTTTCTTTTAGTAATTGTTTTAACTCCAAAGCAGTTTCATATGCAGGATTAACAAGCCGAATGGCTTCTCCCATATATGCCTTAATTGGATTGTACAGCAGCGGATAATGTGTGCATCCCAAAATCAACGTATCAATCCCGGATTGTTTTAACTCATGCAAATAGTAATCTATCGCTTCTCGTGCAATACGATTATCCACAAATCCTTCCTCCACTAAAGGAACAAATAACGGACAGGCTTTTGCAAGCACTTCTATTTCCGGCTGATATTGTTGAATAAATTTTGTATATACACCGCTTTTTACCGTTGCCTCCGTACCGATAATCCCAACTTTTTTATTTTCCGTAACTTCTGCCGCAACTTTTGAACCGGGTTTTACCACACCGATAATCGGAACGTCTATTTCTTCTCTTAGTATGTCCAAGGCTAGAGCGCTCACCGTATTACAGGCAATAACAATCGCTTTTACTTTCTTCGTCTGCAAAAAACGGACAATCTGTTTGGAAAAACGAATAATTGTATCTACTGATTTACTCCCATAAGGAACACGCGCCGTATCCCCAAAATATACTAAATTTTCATTTGGAAGATTTTGCATAATTTCCCTCACTACCGTAAGTCCGCCCACTCCCGAATCAAACACACCAATTGGTGCATCATTTCTGCAATTCATACTCAAATTTATAATCCCCTTTCAGAAATTTCATACTATCACTTATTTTACTCATTCTTCTCCTATATTGCAAGGGAGAAAAAAAGACTGCACTTTTCCCAAGTGCAATCTTTTTGAATGTTTCTTAAATAGATAAATCTTTTGCGATTTTGTACTGATATTCCGGAATTTCTTTTTTCATATTTAATGCTTCATCAATATCAAAGTCGATATATTCTCCGTGACTGAATCCTACAACACGGTTTGTTTTGCCTTCACATAAAAGGTCAACCGCTTTTGCACCCATAATGGAAGCAAATACTCTATCTTTACAAGTTGGGCTTCCTCCACGCTGCATATGTCCGAGAATTGTTGCTCTTGTTTCCATTCCTGTTGCTTCTTCAATTCTCTTAGCCATATTAATAGAATCACCAATACCTTCCGCATTGATAATAATATAGTGTTTTTTACCACGTTTTCTGTTCTCTACGATGTTGTCAATAATTTTCTGCTCATCATAGTCATGTTCTTCCGGAAGAAGAATCTGTTCTGCACCATTGGCAATACCGCACCATAAAGCAAGGTAACCTGCATCTCTTCCCATTACTTCGATAACACTACATCTTTCATGTGATGTTGATGTATCACGCACTTTGTCAATTGCTTCCATTGCTGTATTTACGGCAGTGTCAAATCCGATTGTATATTCTGTACAGTCGATATCAAGGTCGATAGTTCCCGGTATACCGATTGTGTTAATTCCTAAATTAGAGAGTTTCTGTGCTCCTGCGAAAGAACCGTCGCCCCCGATAACAACTAGTCCTTCAATTCCATATTTTTTAAGAATGCCTGCTGCCTTTCTCTGACCTTCTTCCGTGCGCATCTCTGCACAACGAGCTGTCTGAAGAACTGTTCCACCTCTCTGAATAATGTCAGATACATCACGCGCTGTCATGTTAATGATTTCTTCGTTCAAAAGTCCATGATAACCACGTCTTATTCCCTGTACGTTAAGTCCTTTTCCCAATGCTGTTCTTACAACCGCACGGATTGCCGCATTCATTCCCGGTGCATCTCCACCACTTGTTAAAACGCCGATTGTTTTAATGTGATTTGCCATGTTCGATTCCTCCATCTATCTGTTTTTTATTTTTATTCATCAAATCCGATATTCCTATCTTTTTTATTCTACAATACCTATATTGTTTTTTCAATGGCTTTTTCTACCACTTTTACCCTTTTTTCGCCAAAATAGTTCGTCAGCCTACTTAAAAGTATCGAATCTATTCCAACATTTCTGTTCATCGGAAGCCTTTTAATTGCTTTTTCCGCCTGACAGTAAATCACAACAGTATCATTCCCTTCCGAGCCGTTTATCATACGGTATAACTGTTCTTCTTCCTGCATAAACGTCTGCTTGTCCGGAAATTGAATCCATAATTCCTTTTTTATTTCTTGAAAAGGAACGATAGACTCACAAATTAATTTACTTGCCCTCTCGTCCTCCTCTGAAACCCTCCCCTTTACAAAAACTTTACTGTCTTCCTCCAAATAAAGTTTATTTTTCTCGTAATCTTTTGGGAAAATAACAACTTCCACCGTTCCAAGTAAATCTTCTATCGTAAGGAACGCCATAACTTTATTATTCTTTGTATATTTAATCGTCTTATTGACAATCAATCCGCCGATAATTTCTTTAGAACCATCCCTGACCTTAGAGTGTCCTGTTTCTTCGCTTGGCTGAAAATCCATTGTTGTGGCGGAAATATTTTTCTTCCACAATGTTTCATATTCTTCCATCGGATGTCCTGTTACATAAACGCCAAGCACTTCTTTTTCAAAGGCGAGCATCGTTTCTTTTTCATACTCTCTAACATCAGGAAGAGGAATATCAAATTCCTTTTTCTGTTCTTCATCAACCAAATCAAAAAGCGAGAGTTGTCCGCTCATAGAATATTTCCTATCCTTATTGACCTGATCCAAAATCTGAATGTAAATCATCATCAACTGTTTTCTTGTTCCCGGAAGACTGTCAAAAGCCCCCGCTTTGATAAAGTTTTCAATTGTGCGTTTATTGACCTCTTTTCCGGAAAGGCGTTCGATAAAGTTTTTCAAATTCTGATACTTTCCGCCGATTTCACGTTCTTTAATAATTGCCTCGATAACAGGACGTCCTATACTTTTAATGGCGGTAAGACCATAACGGATATTTCCGTTGTCAACAGAGAAATTTCCTTCTCCCTCATTAATATCCGGCGGAAGAATATGAATTCCCATTTGCCTGCTGGCATAAATATATTCCGAAACTTTCCCCGGATTGTCGATAACCGATGTCATCAAAGCCGCCATAAATTCTACAGGATAATAATATTTTAAATATGCTGTCTGATACGCTACAACCGCATAAGCAGCCGCATGCGATTTGTTAAACGCATACTTTGCAAAATCTATCATCTCATCATAAATTTTATTTGCAATTTTCTCTGAAATACCGTTTCCCACACACCCCGGAACTCCTTCTTCTTTGTTTCCGTAAACAAAATTCTGACGCTCCTTCACCATAACATCTGCTTTTTTCTTTGACATGGCACGGCGGAGCAAATCGCTTCGTCCCAATGTATATCCGGCAAGGTCACGCACAATCTGCATAACCTGCTCCTGATAAACGATACAGCCATATGTGGATTTCAAAATCGGCTCTAACTGTGGACAGTCATAAGTAATGGAATCCTTATCATTTTTCCCTTTGATATATTGAGGAATAAAATCCATAGGTCCCGGACGATACAGGGAAATTCCCGCAATAATATCTTCCAGATTTTGCGGTTTCAACTCTTTCATAAAGTTTTTCATTCCCGCACTTTCCAATTGGAATACACCATCTGTTTTTCCCGTGCCGATAGAATCCAACACTTCTTTATCATTATAATTGATTTTGTGCATATCAATTTTACGCCCACTGCTTTTTTCTGCAAGTTTCACTGCATTTTGAATAACCGTAAGAGTACGCAGACCCAAAAAGTCCATTTTCAAAAGCCCCAGTTCTTCCAAAGTCGTCATTGTAAACTGAGTCGTGACCGCACCGTCCGCACCAAGTGACAAAGGTACATATTCATCTACCGGCTTCTGACTGATTACAACGCCTGCAGCATGCATGGATGTATGCCGTGGAAGTCCTTCAAGACGAAGTGACATATCAATCAGTTCTTTTACCTCGGCATCTTCATCGTATATTTTCTTTAACTCCGGATTAACGGAAAGCGCTTTTGTCAGCGTCATATTTAACTCTGTCGGTATCATTTTTGCAATACTATCCACAAAAGCATACGGCAAATCCATAACCCTTCCCACATCGCGAATAACTCCTCTTGCCGCCATTGTACCAAATGTAACAATCTGTACAACTCTGTCCGCACCGTATTTTCTCACCACATAATCAATAACCTCCTGTCTTCTCTCAAAGCAGAAGTCGATATCAATATCAGGCATGGAAACTCGCTCAGGATTGAGGAAACGTTCAAACAGTAACTGATAACGAATCGGGTCAATATCTGTAATACCAAGACAATACGATACGATACTTCCCGCTGCCGAACCTCTCCCCGGACCGACCATAATATCGTTATCTCTCGCATACTTAATAAAATCCCACACAATAAGGAAATAGTCCACGTATCCCATTTTCTGAATAACGCTCAACTCATAAGTCAGTCGCTCTTTCAGTTCCTCCGTCACCGGCTCATAGCGTAACGCCAATCCTTCAAAACATAATTTATTTAAGTATTCCCACGAGGTAAACCCTTGCGGAACATCGTATCTCGGAAGTTTTGTCACTCCAAACTCAATCTCCACATGACATCTATCCGCAATTTTCTGCGTATTTTCCAACGCCTGCAAAGCATACGGAAACAGTTCCGCCATTTCTTCCGGAGATTTCACATAATACTGTCCGCCCTCGTAACGCATACGGTTTTCGTCCTGCAATTTTTTCCCCGTCTGAATACAGAGAAGAATATCATGTGGTTTTTCATCCGCCGCATAAGTGTAATGCACATCGTTTGTAGCAACCAGTTCAATCCCCGTATCTTGGGACAACCTCAGCAGCCTTTGATTAACTGTCGCCTGCTCCGGTATACCGTGATCCTGCAATTCCAAAAAGAAGTTGCCTTTTCCGAAAATCTTCTCATATCTTTTTGCCGATTTCACTGCCTCTTCGTACATCCCACGCAATAAATTTTTCTGCACCTCTCCCGCAAGGCAGGCGCTCAGTGCAATAATTCCTTCGTGATACTGCTCTAAAAGTTCATAGTCCACGCGGGGCTTATAGTAATATCCCTCCACAAATGCCTTAGAAACAATTTTTGTTAAATTCTCATACCCTTTATTATTTTCCGCAAGCAAAACGAGATGATAATATCTGTCCTCTCTCATTCCCACTTCCTTGTCAAATCTGGACTGGGGTGCTACATACACTTCACAGCCCAGTATAGGTTTAATTCCCTCAGCTTTTGCTGCACGGTAGAAATCAATTACACCGAACATAACGCCGTGGTCCGTAATCGCCGCACTGTCCATACCCAGTTCTTTCACCCGTGCCACATATTCTTTTATTTTATTTGAACCGTCCAGCAAACTGTATTCCGTATGGACGTGCAAATGTGCAAACTTCATATCTGTCCTCTTTCTTTATCAAATATTTGACTATATGAAAAAAAAGAGCATACGCTCTTTTTTAGCCGTTCATCATAAAATCAAGTAATCTATCTGTGTCTTCTGTTTCATATGAAATCAATTCCAACTGTGGAATTTCTCCGTTTGAAAAAACATTTGCCATAGAAACATACTGAGAAAGTTTTGATTTTAAGTTAAGTCTGTCACCTTCACCTGTCACTAATTCTACTTTTCCTTTACACTGGTCAACAACACTGAAAAACTTTTCAATGTTTGTAATGTTCTGTATTTTCATTCTCATATCGAAAACTCCTTTCTTTTTCCATTTTATCTGTTTACATTATACATTATCCTTCTTTAATTGCAATGCTTTTTTCCCTAATCTCAATTTTTCCTTCCTTTAAAAGACGTCCCACTGCGCGTTTAAATGCATTCTTACTTAAATTCAATTCCCGTTTGATAATCTCCGGATCTGCCTTATCCGTAAACGGAAGTTCCCCGTCATACGAACAGATTGTTTTCCATACTAAATCCGCATCTTTATCCATCTGTGCAGGAATTTTTTCACGGACACTTAAATCCAATTTCCCGTCAGCCTTTACTGCCGTAACACGGGCTTTGATTTCCATTCCGACAAATAGTTTTCCGTACGCTTCTTTCTTCGGAATGCGTGCAGAATACTGATTATCTACAGCCACAAACAAGCCAAATTCATCGCTTCTGTCATAAATAATTCCTTCTACCATATCGTCTTTTTGATAAGGAGAATCTTTGCGTAACATATCGTACACTTTCATTGTAGCACAAAGACGCTCGCTCTTATCGATATAAAGCGTGACAAGACATTTATCTCCCTTTTGTACTTTTGCCGTCTGCTGTTTAAACGGTAAAAATAAATCTTTCTCTAATCCCCAGTCTAAAAATGCACCGAATTTTCCCACATCTGCTACAGTTAAAACAGCCAACTCTCCAAGTGTCAGTTTCGGTTCGTTTGTTGTTGCAATAAGACGGTCATCTGAATCTTTATATAAGAAGACTTCTACCGGATCACCTAATTCAATCTCTTCCGGAACCTGTTTTTTGGGAAGAAGTACTTTTTCATCTTTCCCGCCCAAATATACACCGAAATCTACTTTCTTTACTACTGTCAACACTTGTTTTTTCCCTAATTTCATCATTTCTTTTCTCCTGTTAATTCTACAACCGCAAAAGGTTTATCCTCTGCATCACAAAGTTTTATTGTTACTTTTCTTTTTTCACTGTATATTTTCGGGAAAATCTCATCCCCGTATAATGCGGATTTTTTATATTCCACACGTATCTGCTCTACCGCCATATCTTCGTCCAACACTTCCATTGCCATTTGAATATAACGGCTGTTATTCACGTGACCGTTTGTGTCAATTTCACTTTTCTGCACAAAAAATGACTGTTTTTCTTCCCATGTTTCCGGAAGTGTAATCTTTCGGGGTGCATATTCCATGTGAAGTGCCGGCTCAAGTTCATATTTTTCTATATCCTTTTCTGTCGGTTTTGCCGGACGTTTTCTTTCTGTGTCCATGAAAACCCATATAGAATTTGCATATGCCACACATTCGCCGTCTTTATCTTTCATCACAAAATTTCTTGTCCCATACAATCCGTTAAATGCAGTTGGCCATGTGCTGACTTCAATCTCCTCACACAGTTTTGGATAACGCTTCACTACTATCTGCCATGCTGAAAGTATCCAGCCACGGTGATGTCCTTTTAAAAATTCCATTCCGATTCCTAGATCTTCTGACTGGAAAGTACTGCAATCCTGAAAATAATTTACAATGCCCGTTAAAGTCAGATGACCGCTTTTATCTATTTCACTGTACCTCACCCGTTCCTTTATCGAATACATTACATTCCTCCATAACTTTTCTCTATGTGTATCACACACTGGTATCGATTGTCAATCTTCTGTAACTCTTTTCTTAAAGTATTGCTTACTTCAATCTGTTTTTCCTTATCATATTCATGTGGAACAACCATATCAAAAATCAGATTGATTCTCTGCTTGCCTTCTACCACGCGAAAATCGTGAATAGAAACTTTACTATCAATTTCCTCTATTTTTACATTTGCTATATCCTTTATCTTTAAAATGTTTTCATTTTTTGTTTCTATCGGATCCATATGAATAACAAGGAAGATTCCCATATATTTCTGTGCGTCCCTCTCAATCTTATCTACAATTTCATGGGACACTTCTATATCTGCTGTGTTAGGAACTTCCGCATGGATGGATGCCATACTCCTTCCCGGTCCGTAATTATGTACAATTAAATCATGTGTTCCCTCTATGCCTTCATATCCCTCCACAAATTCTGTAACCTCTTTGAAAACTTCCGGATTTATCGCAGGACCTATCAATTCTTCAACGGTATCTTTTGCAATACCTATACCTGCCCAAATAATAATTCCCGATACAACTACTCCTACAATCCCATCAATATTCATTCCGGTTATTTTCCAAAACAAAATAGAAAGAACGGTAACAGAAGTAGTCACTGCATCTCCCATAGAATCTGTCGCCGTTGCCTGAAGAACTTTCGAATCAATTCGTTTTCCCAGTTTCCTGTTAAACGCTCCCAGCCACAGTTTCATTCCAATGGAGAAAATCAATATAATAATGGAAATCCACTGAAATTTCAACTGCTCAGGATGCATAATTTTTCCAATGGAGTCTTTGAAAAAGGTTAGTCCAACCTGAATAACAAGAAAAGATACTATTAATGCTGAAATATACTCTATTCGTCCATGTCCGAAAGGATGCTCCTCATCCGCCGGCTTACTCGCCATTTTCACACCTATAAGACTGATAATGGAAGAGCCTGCATCAGAAAGATTGTTAAATGCATCCGCCAAAATGGACACACTGTGCATCAATAGACCGATAACTCCCTTTCCAATAAATAAAATGATATTACATATAATTCCTACAACTCCTGACAATACACCATATGACGTTCTTACCGCCACTTCCTCTACATACTCGTACCTTTTTACAAAATGCTTTACCAAAAATTCTGTCATATTCATCCTCTATTCTTCTTTATTCTCTGCCAAAAAAGAACCATCTGATTTTAAACTTAGATGTCGCTGTCACCATCTCGTATTCTTCCTCATCCAGTACGGATTTTAACTTCTGTTTACTCTTTTTCGGTACTACTGCGTTTGTTGCGTCCACAAAACAGAGATTCGGATAAAGTACACACCACCAGTTATGCCCTTCCGCCTTTCCGATTTCTATACGAAGCGCCTCGTATTCCCCGTCTGGAAATGTCACATCTCCATATGTTTTTTGGGGAAAATAACTTTTTGTCAATTTGGCTTTCACCGGATAATTATACCCTTCCTCACTAATTACCTTGTCCGCAACTTCTTTCAATTCTTTTTCGTGACTGCCTGTCCACGTTTTCGTTTCTTCCACACTCTTGGCGTCCGGCAATTCTTGTTTCATGTATTCTATAACTGCTTCCTTTACCTTCATCTTTAACTGTTGGTCTTTCTCACTGTCGCTGTTAGCGAGAACATGAAACCGCAATACTTCCGCTGCCAGTCTTTCCTGTGTCTTTTCCACTTTCGCTTCCACTAAAACAGACTGTCTGTACATAACCATTCCTGTTACAATTCCTGCAATCAGCATGGCAGCCGCCACGCAAATCCATTTTCTTTCTTTTTCCATTTTATGTAACCTCTCTTTCTTAGTCAGAGTGTTACCGTTTTGGAAAAGATTATACATCTCTTTTATTGTTTTGTTCGGATTGTATCAATAACCGCTTCCACCTGATTGTCAATATGACGACAGACAACTGCTGCCGCTTCTTCTTTCTGGTGTTTTTCAATACGATTAATAATGTCTTCATGCTCAGCAATCAAAGTAGCATGAAAACATTTCTTTTTTAAATATTCTACACGAAAACGATACATTTGTTCTCTAAAATTATTTAAAAGTTGAATAAGACGTTGGTTATCGGTTGCCATAAAAATAACATCGTGAAACTTCACATCTGCCTCCGCAAATTTTGTCACATCGTTTGTTTTTAATGTTTCCTCAAATTCTTTTGCCGCTTCTTTTAACTGTATCATCTGCTGCTTTGTCATTCTGTCACAGGCAAGTTTTACAGCAAGTTCTTCCAGCGCTTTTCGCACTTCCAAAACATCACGAAGACTTTTCTCCGTAATCTCGGCAACTTCTGCCCCTTTTCTTGGAATCATCAGAACAAGACCTTCCAGTTCCAATTTTCTGATTGCCTCTCGAATCGGAGTACGGCTCACCCCAAGTTTATTCGCTAACTGAATTTCCATAAGCCTTTCCCCCGGCTTTAATTCTCCCTTTAAAATCGCCTGACGCAATGTATTGAAAACAACATCACGAAGCGGCAGATATTCATTCATATTTACCTGAAAATTTGATTCCATATTATTTATCTTCCTCTCGTATTATGCACATTGGTTACATAAACCTGTTTCGCCAGTCGCTTCTTTCTTATTTCCGCATACGCCTTTTTTGCTGCCTTTCTGTCCGTAAAAATACCAAAAACAGTCGGACCGCTTCCACTCATCATGGCATTTAACGCACCGGCATCTTGCATGACCTTTTTAATCTTCTCAATTACCGGATAATCACCGATTGTCACTTCTTCAAGAACATTTCCCATATTAGACGTGATTTTTTCTAAATTTTGTTCTTCCAATCCCTCTAAAATGCCGTCAATGTTCGGATGTTTTACAATATCCAATGCATCCAATTTCTCATACACCGTCTTTGTTGAAACGCTGACAGGCGGTTTTGCAATCAAAACATAGCATTTCGGAAGAGCCGGCAGAGGAGTTAATTCCTCACCGATTCCTTCCGCCAAAACCGTTCCTCTCATAATGCAGTACGGAACATCTGCTCCTAATTTCACCCCTCGCTCCATAAGGTCCTGCTGGGAAAGTCCTAGTTGATACATTCTGTTCATTCCAAACAGAACTGCCGCCGCATTAGAACTTCCTCCTGCCATTCCCGCCGACACCGGAATAAATTTATTTAACCGAATGGATACGCCTCCTTCAATATGAAATTCATCCATAAGCAGCTTCGCCGCTTTGTATGCAATATTATTTTCATTTACCGGAAGATAAAAAAGATTCGTTTCTAAATGAATCCCCTCTTCCTTCGTCTTCTGCATAAACACATCGTCATAGAGATAAATTGTCTGCATGACCATACGCACATCATGGTATCCATTTTCTCTTCTTCCTAAAACGTCCAACCCTAAATTTATCTTCGCTAGTGCTTTTAATTCTAATTTATCCATACGGTACTCCTTTCCCTTTTGTATTCTGTATACATTATACCTAGAGTATACTCATGTTCTCCTTAAAAATCAATATCCTATCTCCCTCTTTTATTTCATCTTTACTCAGTCCGTTTGCTTCCTGAATGCGTTCCGCCGTTGTTCTGTATTGTTTTGCCAAATCCCACAATTCATCTCCTTCTTTAACAATATAACCTATAATTCCCGGCTCTTTTCCGATTTTTTCCATATCGAAAGGGACTGCTTCCATATCTGCAATCACATTTTGCCATAATTGCTGACGGATAAAACTGCAGAATGATAAAACCGCTTTCACTTCCACCTCTCCACTTCCCAGCATAGATACGGAAAGTTGCTCCAACCCATAGTTTACGTCAAATATTGTATCCTCATTCATTCCGTCACATTCAATAAGATAGGAAAACGGTATCATTCCCTTCCATGTGTCGAATGGAACTTCGTCACTTTCTTTTACATATAAAAACTGTAAATGAAGTATTCCCTCAATCTGAATGCCCTGCTGCCCTTTCTCCATTTTTTCTACCTGTACTTCCCCACTGTTATAACAAATCTGTAAAATATCTTCCCGAAGTTCCGGCACAGATAACTGCTCCGACAATTTACATTTTGAATGGTTTTGAAGGACAAGTTCCTCGCTCCTTACTTTTTCCCTCTTCAAATTACATTCATGCCGTAGTGAATAGACATCTTCAAGTAATTCCACCTCTTCCTCCTCGTAAACAGAAATTTTCAAATCAAGCGTTCCTTCTATACCGAGTGAACGCATCTCACCGTCTTCGTCCGCTCGCATATCCACATTGACTTCATCTAAATTTGCAATAACATAGTGATACATAGACGAATCTACGCCGGAACAACTTACCTGTCCCTCATAAGAAACTGCCTGCTCTATCCAATCCATCTTTCCCTCAGGGGATTCATACAGACAAAATACGCTTAACTCTCCCGACAGGTGAAGAGCATCCTCCTCCAATTTCGTATCCAGTTTACGATTGGTGACGTCTGTCCATAAAAGCATCCCCATATTTTCTTTTGTTCCCGAAAGAACAACTTCCTCTTTAATTCGATATGTATCTCTTTTACCCGTATGTAACCGCAACAATTGATATTTCTTTTTCTTCTTATATAAAGTATCTTCGCTTTCAATTTCCGTTGTCAGTGGAACATCTTCAGTCACTTCCCTGCCAATTTCCATTTCTACTAACGCTTTGATGCTCAGTTTTCGTGAATGGATCATGGACGCCGTAAATTCCGTCCGCAAATTTCTAACCGTATACGTTCCTTCCTCCACACCATTTTCCACATACACCATCTCCTCAAAAGGACATTTTCCTTCCAGAGAAGTCAGTTTTGTTTCCCCCTCTTCCGTCACATATAAAATTTGAAAATATACATTTCCTGCTACCCGAACATAATTTTCCAAAGGCTTCATTTCCTCCACCTTTGCCTCACCTTTACTCATGACGATTTTAGAAACATCCCTTTTTGCATCGGGAACATTATAATCATCATCCACAAAAAACTGATCGGTAATCCCTTTTTCCATACGGTTTATGTGCATCTGTTTTTTCATAAATTCCATAAAATCCCTCCTACTCAAATATGACCGTTTTTCCTGAAGCATTAAGTGCAATCACTATATGAGGATTGTTCTCTTTTTTCACTACTTTTTCCTGCTTGGACGGTCCGATTAAATTTGTGTGAAAATAAATTGCATTTTCTGTTTCTTCACATTTTTTTACCTTTACACTGTATCCGGTAGTTTGTTTTTCCCCATAACCTTGTGCAATATACAATATTCCCTTATCTTCATATGTAAATCTGAACGGCTTTCCCCTTTTTTTGCCTATTTCCTCTTTTAATTCTTCCGGTATCATCTCTTCTTTTATAATGGTAAACTTCGCATCCTTTCCGTTTTCCCGCTGATTTTTCTTTATAGAACAGCCTGCAAATGAAAGGAGTATGCCGATACAGATGAAACAAAGAATTGCCTTTTTCATCCGCTTCTCTCTCCTCGTGTTCTCCCTATATCTTATTATCTTCCTTGTCTTTTTATGTACCCTCTAGTATAATATTCTTTATCATGTAAAAGCATAGAAAGGAACAGACTATGATTTTTGAAACAGCAGAAAAAACATATGAGATACCTGCCCGAAGTTCCGGCATCCTGCTCCATCCGACTTCCCTGCCGTCTTCTTACGGCATCGGAGATTTAGGCAATGAAGCATATCAATTTGTAGATTTTCTAGAAAAAGCGGGACAACATTTATGGCAAATTCTCCCACTCGGGCCTACGGGATTTGGAGATTCACCTTATCAGAGTTTCTCCGCATTTGCAGGGCAGCCTTTATTAATCAGCCCAAAACATTTAGAAGAACTCGGACTTTTAACGAAAGAAGACTTAGAAGATTGTCCTTGTACGGACGAAGAAAAAGTCAACTATGGGGATGTTATCCTATGGAAAACAGACATTCTTTACAAAGCCTATGAAAACTACCGTCATACCGCAGATAAAATGCTTTTGGAAGAATATGACTCTTTTTACAAAAACAATCGCTTTTGGCTTGATGATTATGCACTTTTTATGGCATGTAAAGAAGCACACAACGGACAGAGTTGGCTTGAATGGGAGAAGGAATACCGTTCCCCATCCAAAGTTTTTTTGAAAAATTTGGAAAATTCTCTTGCAAAAGAGATACGTTATCACCGTTTTGTGCAATTTATTTTCTTTAAGGAATGGTATGCGTTAAAGGAATATGCCAACAAAAAAGACATCAAAATCATCGGAGATATTCCGATTTTTGTTTCCCTCGACAGTGCTGACGTTTGGGCGAATCAGGAGTTATTCCAATTGGACAGCAAAGGATTTCCTACATCTGTGGCAGGAGTTCCGCCTGATTATTTTTCAGAAACAGGGCAACTTTGGGGAAACCCTCTCTACGATTGGAACACGCACAAAAAAACCGGATTTCAATGGTGGATTTCCCGCATTCAAAATCAACTTGGGATTTCGGATTATTTACGAATTGACCATTTTCGTGGATTTGAAGCATACTGGGCAGTTCCTTATGGGGAAGAAACCGCAATTAATGGTAAATGGAAACCTGGACCGAAGGAAGATTTTTTCCTCGCCATAGAAAAAGCACTTGGAAAAGATTTACCGATTATCGCAGAAGATTTGGGAGTCATTACTCCGGAAGTAGAGCGTCTGCGCGATCGTTTTCACTTTCCGGGCATGAAAGTACTGCAATTTGCCTTTGAATCAGAAACAGAAAGCAGTTTTCTCCCACATCAGTTCACTACAACAAACTGCATTTGCTACACGGGAACTCATGATAACAATACAACAAAAGGCTGGTATGAATCTGCCAATGAAATGTCACGAGATAAAGTCCGCCGTTACATGAACACGGACGGAAGTTCCATTCATTTTGATTTCATTCGTACCTGTCTTGGCACAATCGCCACTTATGCCATATTCCCTTTACAAGATGTTCTTGGCATCGGTGAGGAAGGACGCATGAATTGTCCGGGTGTAGCAATGGACAACTGGGCATGGCGTTATAAGAAAGAAATGCTGACGGATGAACTGGCTGAAAAACTGCTGGAATTATCTCATTTATATGGAAGATATTAGAAAGGATTTGCGTTATGATACGTTTTATATTGGTTGCCTCAACCGTTATTTTATTTTTAATTCTTTTCATTCCCGTACTCATTGTAGAATGGATTATCGGAAAATTTAATCGCAGGGCAAAAGACTACAGTTGCTTACGCATTGTGCAGTATGCATTCAAATTCATTCTGTGGATTACAGGTGTAAAGGTGACTGTAATCGGGGAAGAAAATGTTCCCGATGAACCCGTACTTTTCATCGGAAATCACAGAAGTTTCTTCGACATTCTTCTAACTTATTCTCGTTGCAAACGGCTGACAGGTTATGTGGCAAAGAAAGAAATGCTGAAGTTCCCTCTTTTAAGAAACTGGATGAAAAATCTCTACTGTCTTTTCCTTGACCGTGAAAATGCAAAGGAGGGACTAAAGACTATTCTCACTGCCATTGACTATGTAAAGCAGGGTATTTCTATCTGTATTTTCCCTGAAGGAACGAGAAATAAAGGGGAAGAATTAAGTATGCTCCCATTTAAAGACGGGGCGTTAAAGATTGCCACAAAAACCGGCTGTCCGGTTATTCCGATTTCCATGAACAACACTTCAGAAATTTTTGAAAACCATTTTCCAAAAATCAAAAAAGCACATGTTGTCCTTGAATACGGAAAGCCGATTAATTACAAATCTTTGGATAAAGAAGACCAAAAACATTTTGGCGCATACTGTCAAAATATTATACAAGAAACAATTAATAAAAATGCAACGCTTTTATAGCGTTGCATTTTTGCATTTTGTATAGCATTTAGCCTTACATTTTTATTTATTTAATGGTATAATAAAATAAGTATGCTTTGTCATACACATAATAACCTGTAAAAATAAGATTGAAGGTAAAAGGATAAAAAGATGAATACACGAAACCTTACCCTATTAACTGATTTATATGAATTAACAATGATGCAGGGATATTTTGAAAGCGGAGAAAATGATGTTGTCGTTTTCGATATGTTTTTCCGTGCAAACCCATGCAACAACGGATATTCCATTGCTGCCGGATTGGAGCAAGTAATAGAATATATTAAAAATCTTAATTTTTCTTACGAGGATGTAGATTACCTTCGCAGTTTAAATATCTTCAGCGAAGAGTTCCTACATTACCTAAGCGGCTTTCATTTCAGCGGAAATATTTATGCTATTCCTGAAGGGACAGTTGTTTTCCCAAAAGAACCTCTAATTAAAGTAATCGCACCGATTATGGAAGCACAATTGGTTGAAACGGCAATTCTAAATATCATCAACCACCAGTCACTTATTGCCACAAAAACCGCTCGTGTTACTTTCGCAGCAGGAAATGACCGTGTTCTTGAATTTGGTTTAAGACGCGCTCAAGGTCCTGACGCCGCACTTTACGGAGCAAGAGCCGCAATGATTGGGGGCTGTTCTGCCACATCAAACGTTCTTGCTGGAAAAGAGTTTGGTGTTGCGATTAGCGGAACTCACGCACACAGTTGGATTATGAGTTTCTCTGATGAATACACCGCCTTTAAAAAGTATGCAGATCTCTATCCAAACTCGTGCTGTCTTCTTGTGGATACTTACGACACATTAAAATCCGGCGTACCGAACGCTATCCGCGTATTCCAAGAAATGCGCGAATCCGGTATTGAATTGAAAAACTACGGAATCCGTCTGGACAGCGGTGACCTTGCTTATCTTTCTAAAAAGGCAAGAAAAATGTTAGACAACGCAGGTTTTGAAGACGCATATATTTCTGCATCCAACGATTTGGATGAATATTTAATTCACGATTTAAAAATGCAAGGTGCAGCCATCACTTCATGGGGTGTCGGAACTCACCTGATCACTTCAAAAGACTGCCCATCTTTTGGCGGTGTTTACAAACTTGCCGCCATTCAAAACAAAGACGGGGATTTCATTCCGAAAATCAAATTATCGGAGAACACTGAAAAAATTACAAATCCGGGAAACAAGACCATTTTCCGCATTTACGAAAAGACAACCGGAAAGATTAAAGCAGACCTCATCTGTTTTGCAGACGAAATAATAAACTGCGAAGAAGATTTACTTCTTTTCGATCCCGTTGATACATGGAAGAAAACATTATTAAAAGGCGGCACTTACGAGGTTCGTGAATTATTAAAACCTATTTTTATCAACGGTGCATGCGTATATGACACACCGTCTGTTATGGATATTGCCGACTATTGCCGCAGGGAAAAAGAAACACTTTGGGATGAAACAAAACGTCTTGTCTACCCTCACCGTGTTTATGTAGATTTATCAGAGAAATTATATACAGTAAAAAAAGATTTATTAAATCAAATGAGTTTGAAAGAGCAATAAAGGAGATTACACTATGAAAATCATCGTATTAGCAGGCGGACTCAGCACAGAGAGAGATGTTTCTCTCTCCTCAGGTGCCGGAATCTGCCGTACATTAAAAGAGAGAGGACATGATGTGTTCCTATTAGACGCATTCATGGGATTAGAATACGATTCCGACAAACTGGAAGAAGTATTTACCTTAGAAAATAGTGGTCTGGAAATCGCTGAAGGTATTAAAACAACCGAGCCTGATTTAGCGGCAATCAAAGCATCCAGACCGGATCAGTCACCATCCTTACTCGGACCTAATGTTATCGAACTTTGCCGTATGGCAGACATTGTATTTATGGGACTTCACGGTGACATTGGGGAAAATGGTAAATTACAGGCAACCTTTGATATTCTCGGCATCAAATATACAGGACCAAATTCCCTTGGAAGTGCATTGGCAATGGATAAAGGAATTACAAAGCAGATTTTCAAAATGTCCGATATTCCTACTCCTGCGGGAACATGGTTAAAAAAAGCCGACAAAAACACACCGATTTCTGATTTAGGTCTTTCCCTTCCGGTTGTTGTAAAACCTTGTTCAGGAGGCTCAAGTATCGGCGTATACATTCCACAGACAGATGCAGAGTATAAAACTGCCGTGGAAGAATCTTTTAAATACGAAGATGAAATCATTATTGAACCGTACATTAAAGGACGTGAGTTTGCGGTAGGTATCATTGACGGAAAAGCACTTCCGGTTATTGAAATTATTCCAAAATCAAGTTTCTTTGATTACACAAATAAATATCAGGATGGCTGTACAGAAGAAATCTGTCCGGCACACATTGATGATGCTATCGCTAAAAAAATGCAGGAAGCAACTGAAAAAGCATTTGCAGCATTAAAATTAGATGTGTACTCCCGCGCCGATTTCCTTTTAGATGCCAACGGAGAAATTTACTGCCTTGAAGTAAATACTCTTCCGGGAATGACTTCCGCAAGTCTTTTGCCAAAAGAAGCACAGGCAGCCGGAATTTCTTACGGTGATCTTTGCGAACTGATTATTCAAAAATCATTAGAAAAATACAATTAGAAAGGAGCCTTTCCATGAAACATATGTCTTTACAGGAAATCGCTACAGCCTGCGGCGGTACATATTTCGGAGATAACAATAAACTTTCTTCAGAAGTAAGTGGTGTTGTTATTGACAGCCGTAAAGTTGAAAAAGACTTCCTTTTTGTTGCCATAAAAGGTGCCAGAGTGGACGGACATAACTTTATTCCACAGGTTATGGAAAATGGTGCTCTCTGTGCTTTATCTGAGAAAAATTTAGGAAATGTTCCTTATTCTTATATCCTCGTTAATTCCTGCGAACAGGCGTTAAAAGATTTAGCGGAATATTATCGTCTGGCTCTTGATATTAAAGTAGTAGGAATTACGGGAAGTGTCGGAAAAACAAGTACAAAGGAAATGATTGCATCCGTCCTTGAACAGAAATATTCCGTATTGAAAACAGAGGGGAATTTCAACAACGAAATCGGTCTTCCTTTAACTATCTTCAATATTCGAGAAGAACACGAAGTTGCCGTTTTGGAAATGGGTATCAATGAATTTGAGGAAATGCACCGCCTTGCAAAAGTTGCCCGTCCGGATATTTGTGTGATTACAAATATCGGTTTTTGCCATTTAGAAAATCTAATTGACCGTGACGGCGTTCTCCGTGCCAAAACAGAAATGTTTGACTTTATGCGTGACGGCGCACAAATTATTCTAAACGGCGATGACGATAAACTGATTACGGTACAAAATGTAAAAGGAGTTACTCCTGTATTTTTCGGTCTGTCCGATCATCATAACTACTATGCAACTGATGTACATTCTCTCGGCTTAAAAGGGACTTCTTGCACACTTCACCTTCCAAACGGAACGGTAAATGCAACAATTCATCTTCCGGGGGCACATATGGTCTATAACGCACTTGCCGGTGCGTGTGTCGGCTATTCTCTCGGATTAACAAACGAAGAAATTCAAAAAGGAATTGAAAATCTTGTTCCTGTTTCCGGAAGAAATAATCTGATTGAAACGGAAGATTTTCTTATTATTGACGACTGCTACAACGCAAATCCTGTATCCATGAAAGCGTCTTTAGATGTACTTTCAAACGCTCTTGGACGCAAAGTTGCCATTTTAGGTGATATGGGCGAACTTGGAGAAGATGAGAAAATTCTACATTACGGAGTCGGAGCATATGCTGCCCAAAAAGAAATTGACCTTATCTGCTGTATAGGAACATTGGCACAGGAATTTGTAAGCGGCGCAAACTCTGTTACATCAGAAAGCAAAACGCTTTATTTCGCCACAAAAGAAGATTTTCTTTCACAAATACACTCTATCGTGAAAAAAGGAGATACCATATTAGTAAAGGCTTCTCACAGCATGGAATTTCCTGAAATTGTGGAAACGTTACAAAAATTACATTAGGAGAAATTATGGACTATCAGATTCTTGTTCTTGATTTAGACGGAACACTGACAAACTCAAAAAAAGAAATCACAGAGCCGACAAAACAGGCATTAATTGATATTCAGGAAAAGGGGAAAAAAGTTGTTCTTGCCTCCGGTCGTCCCACACCGGGTATTCTGCCGCTGGCAAAAGAACTGCATTTAGAGAAATACGGTAGTTATATTTTATCATTCAACGGCGCTAAAATTATTGACTGCCGCAGCAAAGAACTTCTGTACAACAGAACAATCCCCCCTGAAGTAATACGCCCAATTTATGAAATGCTCAAATGCTATGATATGGATTTGCTCACTTACACAGATACACATATTTTATCAAGTATGAGAACAAATCAATTTACCGAATTGGAATCCCGCATCAATCAGATGCCAATTGTACAAACCAATGATTTTCTATCTGAGATTGCATTTCCAATAAACAAATTGCTCGGCACAGGTGATAAAGCAACAATCGCCAAGGCATTAGAAACCGTGAAATCACACTTCCACTCCCAGTTAAATATCTATCTGTCAGAACCTTTCTTCTTAGAAATTATGCCTCAACGTATCGATAAGGCACATTCTTTGCAGAAATTGTTAAATAGTATCGGATTGACTGCAGACTCTATGATTTGCTGTGGGGACGGTTATAATGATTTGACAATGATTGAATACGCAGGACTTGGCGTTGCTATGGAGAATGCACAGCCTCTTGTCAAGGAAAGTGCTGATTATATTACAAAATCCAACGATGAAGATGGGGTTTTACACGTTATTAATGAATTTATGAGATAATAGCGGAAGGGGAGATTGAAAACTTAACAATCTCCCCCTTCTGCTATTATAAACCAAATTCTTTTAACATTTTTTTCTGATACTCACTATCTTCTATTGCTTTTAGAATATCATCTGTTCTTCCAAGTTGCTTTAATTTGACATATAATTCTCTGCTTACTTCTAAACCTAATTCTACACCTAATTCTTTTCCGCTCTCAAAAGCTTCTTCTCTCTGTACTTCTATATCCATCTCATAATCATATTCTGCTGTCAACATATTTACAACCTCGCTTCCTTTTCGTTTCAGATATTCAGCAAGAATTCCTTTTCTAATACATTCCTGAATTGCCTTTTTATATGGTTCGGATACATCTGTTTCCTGATATTTCGTTACCATATCAATAAACTGACTGTATTCCCGTAAAACCTGACATCTTTCTAAAATCTCGTGTTGCTCACTTGAATTAACGTTAATCATTTTCACCTTCAAATCCAACATAGGCTGAAAATCTTTTACCATATAAGCATCCGATAACCGTAATTCTTTTTCTTTATCCCCTTTTTCTTTTCCGTTATAAAATGTATAAAATTCAGGTGTAGGAAGGGGAACTCTTTTCCTTTTATAGCGGTCACGAACGACAACTATCTGCTCACAGGCACGACCAATATATAAAAGACTGCGGAAAGGCATATTTTCATTAACGGTGGACTGATGCTCACCAAATACAAGTAGTTTTCCACCTGCATCAAAAGAAATATCGTTCTGAAAATGCATATAGATTGTTGTGTCTACCTTAAATCTTCGGATAATTGTTCCCTCCGACAACGGTTCATCATGGATTGCATTAAAAAGAGCAATATCATTTTCTTCCGCTGACTCATCTGCATAGAATAACTCTACAAATACGCTGTTTTTTACTTCTCTGTTTTCTTTGTCCTGCATAGATTTCTCCTTTCATTTCGCATGAAAGAACCCTGCAAAAACACAAAGAAATCTTATATTTAAGTATACGCAAAAAAGAATTTTTCAGCAAGATACTTCATGCAAACATTCACTATAGATTTGTTGTTTGGTAAAATTGAGGGATATCCTCAAGATAAGCCGATTGGCTGAGTCACAGATAGAATTTCTGTGAAAGATGTTATAGTAACATACTCAAATGAGTATAGCAACTGATTTTCGGAAGATAAACCATGTTCAAATTTCACAAATAGTCTTAACAATTATTTTCATTCCCTTTTATAAACACAAAATGGGCAGGAACTCATCCCTGCCCATACATTATGCTTTTTTCTCATAATCTTTCAACACATCTATTACCTGCTTTGACATAGGAAGTAGAACAATCATATTGAAAATCGTCATCAATCCAACTCCAACATCTCCCAAGTCCCACACAAATGTGTATGTTGCCAAACCACCGATAAACAACATCACCAACGCAACGATTTTATAAATCGTCTGGGATGTCCAGTTATCGCCAAACAAATATGCTACGTTTGACCTTGCATAATACAACACACCGATAAAAGTAGAAAAACTAAACAGCAACAAAGTAATCGTAATAAAAATCACTCCAAATTCACCCATATGATATTCCATTGCTTTCTGCAAAAATTCCATTCCTACAAGCCCCTCAACTTTCGTCTGGGGCACTAAAAGCATAATCATTGCAGAACAACTACAAATCACAATCGTATCAATAAATACACCAAATGCCTGCAAAAGCCCCGCTTTTGCAGGGTGATTTACATCTGCCGCCGCTGCTGCACACGGTGCTGAACCACTTCCCGCCTCATTGGAAAACAGCCCTCTTTTGACACCGTTCATCAATACTGCACCAAATCCACCTGCAACAATCTGACGAAGCCCAAATGCCTCAGCAAAAATTCTACTGAAAACTTCCGGCAGCATTCCAATATTTTTCCCGATAATAAAAAGAGTAATGAGTAAATATCCTCCTGCCATAATCGGCACAATTATATCTAAAACTTTTACTGTTGCATTTTTTCTTAAAACTATAACTGCCGAAACTACAACAAGTATAATTGTTGTGTAAATCGGCGGAATATGAAATGCATTTTCCATAGAAGATGTTACTGAATTGCTGATTACCTGACTTATCCCGCACCAGCACACCAATCCTGAAATTGCAAACAAAACGGCTATCAGACTGTATCTTCTCTCCTTTTTCCTCGTCATATATGAATGAATATAGTATGCCGGACCGCCACGATACCCATTATATAACGGATCCTTTTCCTTATACATCTGTGCCAGTGTTGCCTCCACAAATGCAGTGGACGAACCAATCAGAGCAGAAATCCACATCCAAAATACCGCTCCCGCTCCCCCGGCAGAGATTGCCGCAACTACCCCGACTAAATTGCCCATACCAACACGGGTAGCCGTAGATACAATTAATGCCTGCACACCGGAAATACTGTTTTTCGTTGTTTTACTTTTCTTTTCTTTTACAATCTGAAGAATATGCGGAAACTTTCTCACCAAAATAAATCTTGTCCTTATCGTAAAAAATATGCCTGCCGGAACTAAAATCATTACAAGTAACGAAAGTCCTATAGAACTTCCACTTGGAAGAGGTATTGTAATCAAATCTCCCCACATCAAATTGTATAACATACTTATTATTTTCATAAATAATATCCTCTTTCACTTTTATTCCTCATTATTATAACTTTATTTCTGTAATTCTTCAACGTTTTTATGCTTTAAACTGAAAAAGTTTTAAAAATCTCAAAAAGAAAGAGCGTGATTCAAAAACAAATCACGCTCTTTCGCTTATGAAAGTCACTCTTCTATTATGACATCTCCGTTTTTATCTATACGATAAACAGCAAATACGATTTTTATTTTAACGTTATTATCCCTTTCTACACTATCTTCATTAAAAACCACACGAATTTTTTCACCTACCGTTAAGTTTTCCGGCATTACTTTTATATCAAAACCCGTTAAGTCTAAAGTAAGTTTCTCTGCCTCTTTTACTTCCTTTGGTGCTTTCGTTTCTTGGTTGTCAATAGGTTTAACAATAAGAATATTTTCCTGAACTTCAAGCACTGTAGCATTCAGGTAACTTTCCCCTTTGTCTGCATCACACCCTGTCAGAAAAATCGAAAAAAGCAAAACCGTAAGCAGACATACGATACATTTCTTTTTCATATACTCCCACCTTTTCTATCTCTCAAACGGAACTTCTAATAACGTCACTTCTTTCTCTGTCGCATTCAATTCAATCTGACACCCTATCGGCAATGTAAACATTGGGTGCGTATGGCAGCAATCAAATTCAGCCAATATCGGAAAATCCACTTCTCCAATAACTTCCATTAATATTTCATAGGGCTTTCTTCCTGTTCTATTATCGTCAAATTTTTCATGTTTCCCTAAAATCAATCCTCCGATTTTATCAAACACACCTGCCAGTTTCAATAACGAAAAACTTCTCTCGATAGTACAGGCATCTTTTAATGAATCTTCAATAAAGAGAATATCTCCTTTCCGTATCTCAGGCATATATTCTGTTCCAAAAAAACCTTCCATTGTGTTTAGATTACCGCCTATAATTCTGCCTGTACATTTACCTTCGTTTACACATACCCATTCATTATCTCTTTTTTCTTTCGAGCGATTCTGTGTGCTCCAATCAACAAATTCATCTGTCCAATATTTCGGCTGATGATAAGAAAACCACCCTTCTGTATATTGAAGCATTTGCCGAAAATATTCATATGTCCTATCGACAAACGGAGGAAATTCTCCGAAAGAAGCCGCCAACGCCGGTCCATAAAATGTTACTAATCCTGTTTTCGCATAAATTGCTAACAACAGCGCTGTTGTATCTGAATAACCGACAATCATTTTAGGATGTTTTCGTAAATATTCATAGTCAATGTATGGAAGAATTGAGTTTGTATTATTTCCTCCTATAGAAGACATCAAAATTTGTACATCATCTCGGTAAAGCAGTTCATTAAATTCTTTCGCCCTCTCGCAAATACTTCCCGAACGATAGAAATCTTTCTTTTGAAATAACGAACCGTCAATAATATTATAACCTTTTTCTTCTAAGTATTTTTTCCCATTCACATAACGAACCGGAGTTGTGCTGGATATAGGTGAAGATGAAGAAAAAATACCTATTCCAATTTGTGTTTTCGTGTCTAATTTCTTTGCTTTCATGCTACCCCTCCAATCGATTTGCCTTCGCAAAAACAATCAATCCTATCAAAAACATAATCGCTAGAATAGAAACTCCTCCATTCAGACTGCCTGTCCATTGTGCAAACGCTCCCATCAAAGCCGTCCCCATAAATGAAGCGCCCTTTCCACAAATATCAAACAATCCGAAAAACTCTCCTGATTTTTCCGGTGGAATAATTTTGGCAAAATAAGAACGGGATAATGCCTGTATAGCCCCTTGAAACATTCCAACTACGACCGCAAGTACCCAAAACTCCCACTGTTTATCCAACTGAATAGCAAAAACTGCGATACCTGTATACGCCACGATACATATTTTAATTAACTTTGCCGTTTCATATTTCTTTGATGCCTTTCCAAAAAGCAGTGCAAATGGAAATGCAACAATCTGTGTAACTAAAAGTGCCACCAAAAGCCCCGTAGTATCCAATCCTAATGCACTTCCGTACGCCGTAGCCATATCAATAATGGTATATACTCCGTCAATATAAAAGAAAAAGGCTATTAAAAACAAAAATATTTTTTTATGTTCCTTCATTTCACGAAAAGCCTTTCCCAACCTTCCAAAACTTGAACGGATTGGATGCTTTTCCCTTTCCGCATAATGCGTCTGCTCATAATTTTTAAGCAGAGGAAGCGTAACTAAAAACCACCAGCCTGCATTCAAACAAAAAGCAAATATCATGGCTGCCGTCATGCTGATTCCTATTTTTTCATAAAACAGTACGCAAAACAAACTGATGATAAACGGAATACAACTTCCAAGATACCCCCATGCATAACCGTGAGAAGACACCCTGTCCATTCTTTCAGGTGTCGTTACATCCGCAAGCATCGCATCATAAAAAATCAAACTGGCTGAATATCCCACTTTTGCCACAACAAACACTGCCAAAAAGACAACCCACGATGTCGGTAGAGAAAGTCCTGCACACCCGATTACGCCGACCATCATACTAATAGCAAAAATCGGTTTTTTATACCCCTTTGTATCTGCAATCGTACCGAAAACCGGTCCGATAATCGCCACTAGAAATGTAGCAATTGAGGTTGCATATCCCCAATATGCCAAATAATCCACCTCTGAAAGTCCTGCATTTTCCGCCATCGCATTAAAATAAATCGGAAGAATGGTAGCTACAAGCAAAATAAATGCCGAGTTTCCCACATCATATAAAATCCAATATTTTTCTAACTTAGTCAATTTACTCTCATTCATTTACATTCCCCCAAAACTACTCAAAATCACGTTCAAAACGCTCGTCTAAAACACTTCCTTCTAAATATTCATCAAATTTCTGAATGAGATATTCCGCTATCGGAACTGCATTTTTAAATCTCTCATAAAGTCCCTCATTGCTCTCCACACATTTCGGATTATCCTCCACTTTAAACAAATGTCCCTGAAGAGCATCATACTGTCCAACCAACTTCATTCCCTTATCCAAAATAGTTCTCTTCACCTTTCCCGGTGCAACAAGAATACTTTTATATTTTCGCATAGATTTCAGTGCTTTGTATGCTTCCTCCGGCTCTACACCCTCATAAAATTTTGCCACACATTTCGCCGTTTCTTTATCTGTCGGAAAAGTTTTTCCTACCGGATAAGAAAGTGGTTCTTCACCATTCTTTCTCATTAAAAATTTTTCAAATTCACTCTCCAATTCCACATGACCGATTCCAGTCCTCTCTATTTCTTCGGCTACAAACGGATGACACTCGCTATCCAATGTAAAATGACAAATAAATCCAAGAATATACGCATATTCCGGAGATTCTGTTCCATTTTCACGAATAACCTTCCTTGCATACTCCATAAATTCTGCCGCCGGTCTTTCATGTATCTGAAATCCTATCTGACTTATCGGATTTGGTGACAAAGGTTTGTAAAAGAATAAATAATCCGGTCCTTGTAACCCAATTCTAAACTGTCTTAAATTTTTTAAAAGAAACGCTCTTTTCTTCGCATCAAGTTTCTGCAAAACACGATTTCCAAATTGATTATGTGCATAAAGTGCTGGCATAACAATCCCTCCTAACTTTTATCTTTTATTCTTTGACTATATCACAGTTCACATATATTTCCCATAGTAATTATTCACGTTGCCCTTCTATTGTCTGACGAATAATACTCTTCATCATATCTTCCGACAACTGCCCGCTTACATATCCAAAAACATTTCCTTCCTTGTCAATCATAAACGTAGTCGGGTAAGAAGATATGCCATATTGCATAAACAACTCTCCTGCTGTATCCATAAGTACAGGGTAAGTATAACCGTTTTGTTTTAGAAACGTCCTAATGCCTTCCTCATCTGTTTCATTACTGAAATTTGGGGCAGCAACACCTAAAATAACGACTTCTCCGTCATCTCCATATGTTTCATAAAGTTTCTGTATATCCGGCATTTCCGCCTTACACGGTGGACACCATGTAGCCCAAAAATTTAAGAAAATGGTTTTCCCCTTATAATCTGATAATGAATGTTCTTTTCCATACTGGTCATACAAAGTAAAATCAACGGCAGCCATACTTTCTTCCCCCGGTTTTTCTTCCGGTTTCTTTTCTACTTTTTTATTCGGTTTCTTCGCTTCTGACTGTGAAGAAGTTCCCGATAAATATCCGGTAAATGCGTTCATCTTTCCCGTAAACATCAGCAATCCCATAAGAATCATCAATATACCACCGATTTTCACAGTATATTTCACTACTTTCATATGGTTTTTAAAAAATTCCAAAACAGTAGTCGTAAATAACCCAACTGCCAAAAACGGAAGAACAAATCCCACCGTATACACTCCTATCAATGCAAATCCCGCCCATTTTGTCGTTGCAGAAGCAGCCATTAAAAGCACACTGGCAAGTGCCGGTCCAACACATGGCGTCCACGCAAAACTAAACGTAAATCCCATAATAAAAGCAACTATCGGTGACATGGCAAGAACGTCTGCCTTCATCGGCAGCCTTCTTTCCTTTCCAAGAAAAGAACTGTTTCCAAATATACCCAGTTGGTATAATCCAAATGCCACAACCAAAACTCCACCTATCCGTGCGAAAACCAGCTGATTGTCCTTAAAAAAACTGCCAAATGTCGAAACTCCCAATCCTAACACAATAAAGGTAAAACTAATTCCCAACACAAAAAAAAGCGTGTGAAGCATCACTTTACTCTTCTTAAAGTGAATCTTCCCATCTCCGCCTTTCACTCCTGTTCCACCTGACAGATAACTTATATAAATCGGTATAAGCGGAAGTACACATGGAGAGAAAAAACTCAATAGTCCCTGAAAAAATACCGTCACTATCGGTACACTAACATCAAATGAAAATCCCATATGTTATCTCCTTTTTATTTCAATTAATTTGGTTTGACTAGAATATAAAATATATATTAAAAAGTGTCAATGGGCGAACAAAAGAAAAAGGCTACAGTTTTATGAGAATTCACACTTAACTTCAAAAAGGGACAGGGCTTCCAGAGATTAGGGACACGGTAAATCGTAATTGGGGACGTAGTGATTTATAAAATTACTACGTCCCCAATTACTATCTTCTCTTCCTAAACAAAACTGCCAACACTGCTCCAACTCCCATAATTGTCAATGGAAATATTGGTGCTACATCTCCTGTTTTTACAGGTGTATTCGGTTTTGTATCAAATTTATTATGCGATTGTTCTTCTCCTACTTTTACAAGTTTACTCTGAGCATCTTTTAATTCCTTTAATACATCTACAATTTCTTTTTCTGTTGCATTTTCATCATCATATACGAACTGTGCAGTTTTTAATGCATCTGAAAATACCTTCCAACTATCCGCTGTATAATCTTTTTTATTTAATTTTTTAACTTCCATCAAAACATTTTTCAATGCTTCTTTAGAAGGTTTCTGTGGCTGTATCGGTTTTTCTGGCTTCTCCGGCTTCTCCGGCTTCTCCGGTTTCTCTGGTTTTTCCGGTTTCTCCGGCTTCTCTGGTTTTTCCGGTTTCTCCGGTTCTGCTTTCACATATTCCGCTGCACCAATATCTGTTTTGCCATCACTTAATGATGTACCAAAATAATCTTTTCCACCATTATTTTCAATATTAATTCCTGCATCAATTGCTGGAGAATTTTCCTGCAACTGATAACCTTTCAGACTGTTAATTCCTTTACCACCTGTTCCTTCTGCAACAAACATAGGATCTTCTTGAATAACTGTTTCATCATTTGAAGGAACTGCATCAAACCCAACAAAAATATTTCTTTCATAATCGATTTCCTGTTCATTGAAATTTGTTGCCTTCATTTCGCCTCTGTTGACAATAATATTATTCCAGAATTTTGCATCACTTTTTCCACCTGTATATCCGTTTTTCAGCCATTCTCTCTTCACACTGTTGTCTAAATAAATCGTATTGTTATATGCCATGCTTCCTTCATGACCCTCTCTCCAGTCAATTACACCGTGTTTTGCTCCATCATTCTGACTGATATTATAACGATAAACTCCGTTGAATCCTCTTAATCTGGCTGTACAGCACCACATAAATATACCACCTGCATTATTATGTAAATAATTGTACTGTACTAAAGTATCTTTATTTAAAGCGTCGATTTCTATTCCCTGTCCATCTCCTGCTCCTAAAAGTGCATCTGAAGGTGATGCCTCGTATACTTCATTATATTCAAATACCGTATTATCTGAATTCCAGTTAAATAAACCAACTCCATACCAACAATTTAACACTGTACGATACACAGTGTTATGATCTACAACTACATTTTTACAGCCGTCTACAATCGTTCCGTCACCGTCAATATTGTAAATTGTGTTATTACTTAAACGGAAATTCTCATATGGTTTCCATTCACCTTTTCCAACATAATCAAAACTTCCATATTTATTCCATTCATCACCTTTTCTTGTTGTCCATGGAGAAATAAAGTTGATTCCAGATCTTCCCAAATCATACATTTCACAATTTGTAACACTAATGTCATGAATAGCAGTTCTTACTCGTTTTGATGCATCATAACGATTTGTAGTTACTGTCATAATAATACCACCTGATGATTTTCCATCGTTGTCATTAGGTCCTCTAAATCCATGGATAGTTAAATTATCAAATTTGAAATAACGAAGATCACCTGCATCTTCCGCCGAAACGTTAATTCCTCTGCGGAAGACTCTAGTTTGAGCATTTGAACTGTATGTAGAGTCATAAAGTTCTAAATCTCTTACTTCCCAATATTCCTGATTAAAAAATGTAATTACATTATTTACTGTAGGCGAAGGAACTACTTTGTTTGCAATATCCATATGAGAGATTGTCCAGTCTTTTCCCGGTTTTAAAAGTGGTTTTTTTCCTTCTCCATAACTTGCAATACTAATTGGAGCACCTTCTACACCTGAACCTTGTGGCTTTAACGCACCTGTCCATTCTTCTCCTGCTTTAAATAAAATTTCATCTCCCGGCTGGAACTTTTCTTTATTGACTCTGTCAATACTCTTCCATGCCTTTTCAGGACTTGTACCATCGTTTGTATCTTTTCCTTTTGTTGCATCCACATAATATTTCACACCACTTCCAAGTTTTACAACAAACTGTGCTGTTTTCGCAACATTTTTATAAGTTACTTTTACGGTTACTTTTTTCTCATCTATAGCACCTGAAATTTTATCAAATGTCAATTCTACGTTCTTATTTGCCTTATCATAAGTAAATTCTTTGATTTCTGCTTTCGTAAATGCACCATCATTGATTTTATACTCTAAAATAAAATCTTTTTTTGCTGGCGCAACCGTAGGAACTACATCTAAATTTCCAACCACTTTTCCATTTTCTGCTGAAATTCCCATTAGTTTTGCTTCTGTAACAGTTTCTCCTGAAGGTGCTACTGTAAAATCAACTACTAATGGCTGTTTTTTCGGCTTATAAGTTGCTGTCACTGTAATTTTCTGCTCAACCGGTTGTTTTTTAATTGGAGCAAATTTCATTGTTAATGTTTTACCATTAACTTTTTCTTCTGTAATAGTTAATTTTTCTGCTTTTTCACTCTCTAATGAAGATGTATACGAAAAATCAAAATCGCTAGCAACCATTTTTCCTGTATAATCTTCATTATATTCAGCAGTCAATGTACCATTTTCCACACTTAAACTCTTTAAATCACTAGCAATTGTAAATGACCAATCATCTACATAAATATTTCCTGTATTTGCTCGTTCTACCCAAATTGCCGTTCTCGTGTTTTTTCCTGAGTTATCACCTGTATAAACAAATTCCACTTCATATTTTTTATAGTCTGTAGAGGTAATCGCAACCTTCTTTTCAGTTCCACCATAAAATTTTACGCATAAATACGCTTTTAGACCGTTTGGATTTGTATTTTTAGCCCATACCGATACCTTATATGTTGCTCCCTTTTGCAAATTCGGTATATCCTGCTCTAATGCGTCATTCGTTTCTCCTAATGATGCTGACCATTCTCCTGAATGCGCATTTCCTTTTTCTTTTTTTACAGAATTCTGAAAATAAAACCAATTTCCTGTTTTATTATTTTGATTTTCTTCTGAGTGTTCTGTAAAAGGTGTTGCCTCTTCAAAATTTGGATTTTTTAACAAATTTTCATTTGTTACTGTAGATGCTGCTTTAACTTTTCCTGCACCTGCATTTTCCGGTGTTATTCCCGGAAACATCGTTACTGTCATCGCTGTAGCTAATGCAACGGCGATAAGACGTTTTACTTTTTTCCCTTTCATTTCTTTCCTCCTTTTTATTTTTTATGCTAAACCAAAAATAGCGTGGAACTCTATTTTTGCTTTATTCGTATTCAAGTATATTTTCTCTTTCTGATTGTTTAATCAATTCATCATAGTATACATTACCAACATAGTTTTTAATTATCTCTGTTTTGTTTTCATCAAAATCTGTTTTTTGCATTGTTTTCTTGATAATTTCCCCCTCAACTATACGACCATTTTCTTCAATAGAAAAAAGATCTCCTTCTTTCCCATCATATAGATAAGTAAATAACTGGCTATCTGTTTTTTCTAACATAGGGAAATCTTTCCATTTTACTATTTTTATTTCTTTATCAAGTCTATATTCTACAGAAGAAATTCTTTTAAAATTATCTTGATGTTCTTCCCAATATTTCTTTGCTTTCTTTTCCAATGTTTTATCACTATTTTTTACGACACTGTCAATAATAGCCAGTCTTAAATTACTTAACTGATATTGTAAATACCCATCCAATTTAAATTCTAATGTGCCATATACAACTTCTCCAGCATCCTTTTTTGCTTTTCTCTGTTGATTTTCTGTTTCCATTTTCATTTTCAGGTATTCATAAGAGTAGGGCTCACACACTCCATATTTTTTTCCAAGTGTATATTGCGAATAAACATTTTGTGCATATTGTTTTGTTAATTTATCTAATTTTTTCTTGTCTTTTCCCTTATAATTTTTTTGTACAATTTCACAATAAAAATTATATTCCTCCTCCGATATAGTTGTCACTACTTGTGGAACTTCGTCTTGTTCCCCTTGTTTTTGGAGTTTCATCATTTCACTTATGAAGAAAATACCTATGATAATGATTATAATACAGGTACTTATTACTAATTTTTTTCTTTTTTTCAATATATTTTCTCCTAATCTTTCTTTTTCTTTATATTTCTATTATACCATTCTTTTTCAAAAAATGATTGCATATATGTACCATAACTTCTTATCTTTTTGTATAATTCGGAACTCCCTCTTTACATCACTTTATTTTCTCTGTATACTTATAGACAAGAAATATGCCAATTTTATGGCAGGAAAAGAGGTATAAAATGGTTTCTTCAACATCATCTGATTACTTTGACATTTCCGCCTGCGCTGTATCCGGAGGATGTCTGCAAAATCACTCAGGTCCCTATCTATTTGGCCGTCATATTCATACCAGTTTTGAAGTCTATCTAATTACACTCGGAAACTGCTTTATGAATATTAACGGAAAAGATATTTCTTGTAAAAAGGATGATTTTATTATGATTTTACCCAACACTGTTCATTCTTTTGAAGTGAAAGAAAATGAGCAGTGTGAATTTCTGCATATTCACTTTGAACCTGAATTATTTGCACATATTTTAGTAAAAAAAACATCTGAATTCTCCATATCACTTTCAGATGCCTTGTTATTTCATTGCAATTTTTATTATAAGCAAGTATCAAATGTTACCCTTTTTAATTTAGCCACTTCCATTGTAGGCATTTATCAACATCCCCACTCTTACTCCGCTATATCGAACAATTTATACGTTGCCCAATTAATGTTATATGTTTTAGAACAAGTTTCCAAAGATGAACCCCTAACACCCGGAGTCCATATACAAAACGGCTATATTTCCTATACACTTCAGTATGTAGCCGAACACTTTCACGAAAAAATCTTAATTCCTGATATAGCAAAAGAATTAAATATATCTACACGCTATCTGGGGAAACTTTTTTCACATCATATGAATCTTACACTCGCCAATTATATTAATATTTATCGTATTAACCAAGCCATTCAATTAATGGCCACAACAGATATGTCGCTTGTCGACATAGCGCTGTCAATAGGACTGAATGATGCACAACATTTTTCCAGATTATTTTATAAAATAATCAATATGCCACCCGGAAAATATCGAAAAATGATTGTGAAAAAACTGTGAAAGGGGACGTAACCTTTTTGAAAAAGACTACGTCCCCTTTCACACTTATTTCACAAATACTTTCGCATCGTAAATTGAATATCCATATTTATTATTTCGTTGGATTCCCTGAACTCGCACATATCTTGCCTTTACCGGAGCAAATTTCACCGTTACATCCGGTGATTTCATTTCCTCTATCATTACAGTTTTGACTGTCTTAAAGTTCTTTCCATCATCAGATACCTGAATATCATACAACGCATCATATCCGTTTTCAAAATATAACTGTATACCGGATACTGTTGCTCTCGATGCTAATTCAAATGTAATGTCCTCCTGATTTGTCCAATCACTTGCCCATCTTGTTTTCATATTATCGTCAATGGCTGAAGAAGCCTGATAGTTATAAATTGGATTTTTTTCATAACTGCTTGCCATTGCCGCAATTGGTTTAACCGCTCTGTCAGGAAGAGATTCATCTATATTTTCATCTGATTGGTAGTCACTGTCATATTTCAATGTCGTCAGTGAATGTGGTTTTAATGTAACATCTACGCTTCTGTCATCATCTATCACAGTAACTTTCTTTTCACTGTCAGTAACATTCCCAAGCATAACGGAAATCATTCCTTCATCATCCATAACTGCTGTTTTTACAATATCCGTATCTGTTGTGGTTTTGATACTAACTGTTCCCGGCTGTACCGTACGGCTAATTTGTTTCAAAATATAATACGATGGCTGATAACACACATTATTATTTTCATCCAGCATAACTGGTGCATGGCACTTATTAACTACACCTTGTGTAGGACCACCCTCTCTGTCTAAAACAAGATTCCAATCAATCCATGCCTCCGTTCCATGTTCAAAGTCATTTAAAATGTCATAAATATAACGGTCAGCAGGGTCATAACTACCAAACCATGCGCCTTTTTCCTGACACGCCTCGGTAGCATAGAGATGTATGTCCGGAAATTGTTCTTTTACTGTATCCAGACTGTAAAAATCCTTCGACCACATTGGAACGCCTTTAATTTCATGCCACAAGTCACCTGCATACCAGTGAAATGCAATTCCGTCAATATATTTTCTTGCATTTGCGTTACTCAGCACCTTCGTATTAAACTTAACAAAACCGTCATGATGCATTGGGTCATTGCCTTTATCCCAATCCCAAATGAGAAGTTGTGGGTCTAAATTATTTCTTTCAAGTGCAGGTCCAAGATGATTCCCCACAAAATCAATTACCGCATCTGTAGACCATGTCGCCGCTTCCCATTTCGGATTATTTTGCGCTTCATTCTGCATAGATAAGGAATATACATCAATTCCCGCTTTTTTGTACTCCTGAATATATTTTACGAAATAATTTGCATAACTCTCATAATATTCCGGTTTTACGGAGTTATCCACAAGATTCAGACCTGCCGTTCCTGTCTGTCCTCTTCTGACACCGCTCTTTTTCATCCATGCCGGCGGCGCCCATGGTGCTGCAAAAAATTTAATGTCCGGTCTGTATGACTGTGCTTTCTTCACTGCCGGAATAATGTAATCCCAGTCTTTTTCAATACTGAAATTTTTCAATTCCGGATCAGGTTTTTCCGTATCATTGTAACTGTAAGACCTTGTGGAGAAATCTGCCGAGCCGATAGTTGAACGTAAAACAGAATACTTAGCGCCACTCTCTCCAAAATACGCCTCATAAACTTCTTCTTGCTTTTCCTGACTTAATTTTTGCAAATTATACGCTGCCGATTCCGTCATTGCCCCTCCGACTCCAAGAAAAGTCTGCCTTTTTTCTTTCGGATATACTTTTACATATCCACTGCTTTTGGATGGGTCTGCCTTTTCAAAATGCAAATCCGGTAATGTCTGGTCATATCCGCCTTCTTTTGCCGATACGTGCATTCCAACTTTTCCCAAATGTTCTTCCGCCTGCACCTGTTGTACCTGAAAACCGCTTAATGACATCCCAAGCATTGCAACTGTCAGCATACCTGCTACAATTTTTTTCTTCATCTAATCCCTCCTTACTTTGCTAACGCACTACATGGTATTGATATAAAAATAGTATGCCCGTTATTGTGCTTTGTCAATATTTTAAAAGCAATTTTATCTTAATTTTTGTTTAAGTTGTACAAAACAAATTTTGTTTACAATATACTCTTATATTTCTATTATCCACTGACTGAAAGATGATTCCGTCACTCCCAAAACCAGTGTCGGAACATGGTTTCTGCATTCTCCATATCGGCAAAAATGTCATAAGTAATATAATGTCAAAATATAAAATATCAAACTTATTTTCCCTCACTCTTATAAATATATTTCACTATACTAAATATTCTATGTCATACATAAATTAATTTCATTTTCTTTCAATACATAATACCGGATTTTTTCATTTTCATAAAAAATTATCATCAAAATTGATGCAATTTTAACGTAAATGTATTATACTAGATGTTAGTCAAAAACTTGTCAGAAAGGAGAAAAATCATGGCAAAAATTACAGAAGGATATATGCCATATCTTGGATATCAGACATACTATAGAATAGTTGGCGAAAGAAAAAATAATGGAAAGGCACCTTTAATCTGTCTTCACGGAGGACCGGGTTCAACTCACAATTATTATGAGGTATTGGACAATGTTGCAGATGACGATGATCGTATGATCGTTATGTACGACCAAATTGGTTGTGGTAACTCTTACCTTGACGGACATCCTGAACTTTGGAATCAGAAAGTTTGGTTGGACGAACTTGACGCATTAAGAAAACACCTTGGATTAGATGAATGTCATATTATCGGACAGTCTTGGGGCGGTATGATGCAGATCGCATACGCAATCGACTACAAACCACAGGGCGTTAAGAGTTTCATCATTTCAAGCGGTCACCCAAGCAGTTCTCTTTGGGAAAGAGAAGGTCTTCGCCGTATCAAAATGATGCCACAGGATATGCAGGATGCAATCAATCACGCTCTTGAAACAGGCGACTTCACAGGTGAAGCATATGATGCTGCAGTTGCTGAATATATGGACAGATACTGTAACTACTGGCTTGGAGAAGACGTTCCTGAATGTTGTAAAAGACCTAAAAAGTCAGGTTCTGAATCTTACGTTGAAGGATGGGGACCAAACGAATTTGCACCTACAGGAAGCCTTAGAGATTTTGAATATATCGACAGACTCGGAGAAATCGAAATTCCTTCATTAATCTGCAGCGGTATTTCAGACCTTTGTTCTCCTCTTGTTGCCAAAACAATGGCAGATGGAATTCCAAACTCTAAATGGATTCTTTGGGAACGTGCAAGACATACTTGTTTCGTAGACAGACATGATGATTACTGTAAAGAACTTATCAAATGGATGAATCAGTACGACTAAGATGAAATATAAATCAAAAAAGATTGTGCAAAGGTGCACAATCTTTTTTGATTTATAATGTTATAGTTTTCGTTGCTATTGCCTCTCTAAACGCCATATCATGCTACACCAAAAGCATTGTCGGTGAAAATTCCTCTATAAGTTGTTCAATCTGCATACGCGAATATATGTCCACAAAGTTAAGCGGTTCATCCCACACATACAAGTGTGCTTTCTCACATAAACTTTTCGCAATTAGAACCTTTTTCTTTTGACCTTCCGAAAAATCTCTCATATCCTCTTCAAATTGGATACGCTCAAAATCCATTTTTCTAAGTATCGCCTTAAATAAACTTTCATTTAAATTATGTTCTTCGGCAAACACTGACAAATTCCCTCTTAAATGAGAAGTATCCTGCGGAACATAGGAAATAATAAGACCGGAACCGATTGTTATCGTACCCGTATGTTCTATCGGATAATTTAACAACATTTTTAACAGACTACTCTTACCACTTCCATTTTTTCCATCAATAAAAATTCGTTCTCCACGCTGTACTTCAAATTTTACTGTCCTCTTAATGTGTATTATTTATGTAACTGGTAGGTCACGTTTATATTATACACATTAGGAGCAAAATAACTGAATATATCGCTAAAGTCTCTATAGAACCACGCGACTATCGCGTAGATTTGCATTATTTACATTCAGCACAACTCCATCCGCCAAGGACAATAGGTGGGATACTTTTATCAACCCTAAAATATTAAGCGCCCCTGTTTCAGCAAGACTTCCCGTTCCGCCATAACCGATAAATCCGCCGGCATAATTTTGTGCCGTCACTTCTTTTAATTCGGTAATATTAATATTGTAAATATCTCCTCCGATTGCACGTCCCGCCATACCTCCGGCATAATCATTTACAGCCGTAATACTTACGCCGTTTGCACTGTTCGTGACTTGTGTATCGCCTATCTCAAATTTGAGAAAATTTCCTATTCCCAATACCTTGTTGAGTAATCCTGCTGCACTTGCAGTTCTTGCCTCGCCAATAATGCCTCCAATGAAATTTTTCCCTTTTACTTCATTAAGGTTTGTAACCGCATTTTTTCTATTCTTCACCGTATAGTTAAGAATCGGCAAGACTTTCTCCCATAAATTCACAATACTTTTAACTGTTTTTCACCGGAATTTTCTGAAAAACCGAAAAAAACTGAAAAAATATCAAAAAATATACTCCCTTCTTAGTGACAAGTTTTTATTATTTCACTTGTCCCCAAAAGAGAGTATATCTTTATTTCCTTATTTATAAAGCAAAGAAAACGCCTTCTTATCTCTTTGGCGGAGAATAAAATATCCGACCACGTTCACGATACCTATAATTACAATAAACGTCCAAACTGTCTGCATAGGCGTTGTATCTGCCATACGCCCCACAACTTTTTGCCCGCCTAATTGAAACACTCCCGCAAACACAGTATAAAAGGAAGAAAATCTTCCCCTATGTGATGCCGGAATACGTCTTGTCAAATATGGCTGCCTCCCTAATGTTTCGCAAATCTCTCCGAGTGTAAAAACTATCATGGATACAAACCAAACAACAAGTACATTTTGTATAAATATATAGGCGGAAAATCCAATCACAATCAAAATCTGCCCTATGAGAAGCCGTTCCACATCCCGAATACGCACCATAACCCTCGTAAGTATCGGTGTCCCGACAATTACAACAAACGCATTTACACTTGTAAGCGTGCCAAACAGAACTGCCCCTTGCTCCCCATAAGATTGCTCTAAATTCAGAGGAAGCAGAAAATTAAACTGATTATAAACCAGCATCCAAATACCGCCACATAACATAAATAGCATTAACAGTTTATTTTCCCATAAAACCTGCCAAATACTATGTCCTTCACGGACTTCTTCATACTGACCGGACACTTCCTGCGTTTTCACCGGTGTAATATCCTTGATAAAAAGGAATATCAGCACAGTTGATGAAAATGTCGCCACACTGCTAATGAGAAATGCAAGCGAAAGATGTTTTGCAAATAAAAATCCACCTATCGTTGGCGCTAATACCAAACCAAGATTTACACCCAAATAGTTCAGACTGTACGCCCGTTCTCTATCCTCTACCGAAGATAAATCTGCTACTAACGCATCGTAACTTGGCCATTCCATCTGTGCAAAAATAGCAGCTAAAGCCAGCAACGGTATCACCTTCTCCGACATTGGCAGAAATGCACATATAAAGTAACTTATAACTGTCACCATGTCACATATAATAATTAAATTTCGTTTGTTAAACCTATCTGCCAATTTTCCGCCGATTAGTGTACACGGAAGTTGAGCAATACCGAGGAGAATGAGAATACTGGCAATCTGTGATGCCGAATATCCCAATTTATTTTTCAGTATTAATGTCATCATTGGCCAAATAAGCGCCCCCATATTTGTCACAACCCTGCCCCAGAACAAAATATAGAGTTCTTTTCGCATTCCAAAATACTGTCTGATGTATTTCATTCTTTTGCCCCCTTTGTCATCCGTTCTTTTTGTAAAAATTCCTTTAGATAATTCATTATTGCGTTTTATTATAGACCTAGGATTTTGGTGTGTCAAATTATTTGTGGGATTTGATAGAATTTTAGGAATATTTACATCTCAATATAGCAGAATGTAAACAGAACCGGATTACTAGTCATTAGTAAACTAAATAGAATATCAAAAGCGGGTGCCCCGTAAACACTGTTACAAAACATCCGCTTTTTCTATACACAAAAAATGTATGATACACTTAAAAAATATCTACACATTTTCTCTTTCCAGTAGGCATACGCTCTCCACATGCACCGTCATCGGAAACATATCCACCGCCCGAACCTTTTCCAATCGATACCCATTTCCGCACAAATACTTCAAATCTCTCGCCAGCGTAGCCGAATCACAACTCACATACACAATCCTCTTCGGGCTCATTTCCACCATTGTATGAAGCAACGTTTCATCACAACCTTTTCGTGGTGGGTCAACAACAATCACATCTGCATACGCCTTTTCACCATCATGCTCCCTAGTATAATTTTCATAATATTCGGGCAAAATTTCTTCCGCCTTCCCTACGAAAAACTCCGCATTTTTAATTCCATTAATCTCTGCATTTCTCTTTGCATCATTAATTGCCTGTGGAACAATTTCCACACCATATACTGTTTTTGCCTTTTGAGCCAAAAACAAAGAAATTGTACCAATTCCACAATATAAATCCCACACCGTTTCCTCGCCGGTCAACCCCGCATAATCCAACGCATATTGATACAAATTTTTCGTCTGCTTCGGATTTACCTGATAAAAAGAAAGTGGAGAAATCTGATATTTTACATCTCCGATATAATCTGTGATATATTCCTGTCCCCAAAGTAAACGGATATTTTTGCCCATAATCACATTCGTATTTTCTTTATTTATACTGTAGGTAATACTCGTCATTCCTTCAATTTTTCGTAAGTTATCCACTAATTTTTCGCTGTGAGGAAAATTATCCCCATTTATCACAAGACAAACCATAATCTCTTTGGTAGTAAAACCAAATCGGATTAAAACATGACGTACAATCCCCTTTCCTGTCGTTTCATCGTAGGCAGTGATATGATATTTATTCATAAAATCTAAAATAATTTGCAAAATTTCTCCATTTTCCTCACGTCCTAGTGAACATTCTCTATTCGGAATAATCTGATGCGTTCTTCCCGCATAAAAGCCGGTTACAATCTGACCGTTTTTATCCGTCCCGAATGGAAACTGTGCTTTATTGCGGTAGTGAAACGGATTATCCATTCCACAAATTTTCTCCATTACAGTGTCCAAAAATTCAGAAGAAAATCCACCTATTCTCTCTAAATTTCCACGCACCTTTTTTTCTTTAAATTCCAACTGCTTTTCATAGGAAAGTTCTTGAATCTGACATCCTCCGCACTGTCTTGCTACCGGACATTTCGCTACCATACGGTCTTTTGAAGGTTCTAAAATATTAATCAACTTGGCATAACCATAATTCTTCTTCGCTTTCATCACCTTAACTTCTGCCACATCACCAATAACTGCATCTTTTATAAAAAGTGTATAGCCGTCAACTTTGCCTATACCCTCACCATTTACACCTATATCTTCTATTTTTACTACTGCTGTTTCATTCTTCTTCATACTTACTCCTTCATTTCGGGACACAGTAAACTTCAATCGGGGACGTAGCATTTCTTAATTTTACTACGTCCCCGTTCACACTTTTATCACAAACTGGTTCTTCTTAAATTCGATTCAAACAACCTATTATATCCAAGCCATTCGCTTCCCTGTTTATCCTTAAATATTTCTGTTAATGTCTGCATTTTCGCATCGGTACTATCTGCAAAATTTAACGCAACCGCCTCAGCAAGTGCCGGTTTTTTAGGGGAACCGTACTCTAACTCCCCGTGGTGTGCTAAAATACAATGTTTTAATTCGCTCGCCAATTTTTGTGGAAAACCGTCAATGGTACGAATTGCATCATGTATCATTTCTACTCCGATTACGATATGACCTAATAACTGTCCGTCATCTGTGTAATCGTTTTCTGGAAATGCGGATAATTCTTTTGTTTTTCCAATATCATGGAAAATTGCTGCCGTGAATAATAAATCTTTGTTTAAAATCGGATACGCTCCCACATAGTATTCACAAAGTTTTACAATGCTTAATGTATGTTCTAACAAGCCTCCCGCAAAACCATGATGTACTGTTTTTGCTGCCGAATGTCCTTTAAACTGTCTGATGAACGTTTCATCATTGACAAAATAGTATTCTAACGCCTGACGGCAATATATATTATTGACCTGCCTAATATATCCGAGCAATTCATCGTACATTGCATCTACACTTTTTTCACTTGTCGGCATATAGTCTGCCGGATTGTATTCATCCTCGAATGCTTTTCGGATTTGTCGAATGTTTAACTGGAGCGTACCGTTATAACTGATAACTTCCCCAAAAACTTCAATGAAATCCATTTCATCATAATCTGCTATTCCGCTGGAATTTGGATCCCACACTTTTCCATCTAACGTTCCTGTTTTGTCCTGCAAAATCAGATTGTCATACGGTTTCCCATTTCTTGTTTCCGCAGAACGTTTTGTTTTACATAAATAAATGTCCCTAACTGTTTCACCCTCATGTAATGTGTTAATATACTTCATTTCTTTCCTCTTTCTTTTCTATTCTTTGCTTCCAACGGTTACAGCAAATTTTATTTCCACATATCCGTTATTGCTTCTTCGTTTTCCGCTTAATTCTATCTGTGTTCCCGACTCATATTCTAAAATCGCATTCTGATAGGCATCCTGTGTAGTTATTTTTGTTCTTCCTACACTTGCAATAATATCTCCGCACTGAATACCCGCTGCCATCGCCGGAGAATCTTTCTCTACATTTTTGACATATAATCCTTGCGGAAGTCCTTGCTCCTCCTCAATTTTTGCCGTGATTTCCGCCCCTGTAATTCCTATATAGGAAACGCTTTTTCCGTTAGATAAAAGTTCGATTTCTGTTTTTAAATCAGAAATTGCCAATGCATTTGACGTAGATACTTTTTCACTGCCGGACAAATTAGGTTTAATCATACCGACAACTTCCCCCGCCGTATTAATGAAAATACCGCTTCCATTATTACTGCCCGGAATATCCGTCAAAATCATACGATAATCTCCGTCAGCAAAAGATATTTCTTTGCCGATTGAACTCGCAATACCATAACTGATTGCATCCGAATAACCAAATGGTTTCCCAAGTGCAATCAATGTATCTCCTTGCGTTACCAAATTAGAATTTCCCAATTCAAGTGCCATTATCTGCTGAGTAGTCGTACTTTTCAGTATTGCTTTTTTCACACTAAATACGGCTATTCCTAAGTTTTTATCCTGCTTTTTCATCTCCGCACCATATGTGCTTCCGTCGCAAAACGTACAGTTTAAACTTTCCGCATCTTTTAAAACAGAATTATTTGCCAAAACAAGAATTTCCACTCCCGTATCTGCAATTATCACGCCGGACACACTATTTACCGTGTCATATGTTTCTTCAATCCACCCTTCTTTTCCGTGAATTCCCCGAACTTCCACGACACCTCTCTCCGCTTTTTTCGCCACTTCAAATAATGCCTCGTTTAATTGTTCATGGCTTTCCAATGTCATCTCAGGACTGTTTGTCTGAACCTGCTCCTCTTCTTTTGCCGGTTCTTTCTCTTCCTTATCTTTAGGAATAGTTACTTTATTTGTATTTTGATTGAAAGTCGATTCTGCCCATGGTTTTAACGCAAAAAAGCCGACACATGACATCAGACCGAAAAGAATCCCGCAAACCGCTATTATTGTCATGCGGCCCGCCAGTTTTCTGCCTGTCATCTGCTCTGACTTAATTGTTTCCTGTAAAAAGGAAAATTCTTTCTTTTCCTCTTCATGCTCATTTGAATATTCCTTTGGGATTTTATTTGATTCCATAGACATTCATTGACTCCTTTATTCTCCTTTTTATAGTATACATGATTGATGTTCATTGTTCAATATTTTCCTTTTCATTGCTCTTTAAATAGGGTAGAATGTAACTTAAAGGACTTTGTAATTTGCTAGAAAATTGAGGTGGAATATGAATAAAAAAGCACAATTAAAATTAGAATACAATAAAATCATTGATTTGTTGGAAGAACAGGCTTCCTCTCCCAGCGGAAAACAACGTTGTAAAAAATTAAGTCCGATGCTTAATATCGGAGATATTAACTTGGCTCAGGAACAAACAGCGTCCGCATTTACAAGAATCGTGAAGAAAGGACGTATTTCTTTCAGTGGATGTTATCCGATAGAAGATTCCCTGATGCGTCTTGATGTAGGCGGAGTTTTGACCTGTAACGAACTTCTGCGTATTGCAAAACTTCTGCAAGTGACAAACCGGGTAAAATCTTTTGGCAGGCACGACACAGCAGATGATTTGGAAGATTGTCTTGACCCTTATTTTAACCAGTTAGAACCATTAAGCATTTTGTCAAATGAGATTTCCCGCTGTATTTTAGGTGAAGATGAAATTAGTGATGACGCCAGCAGTACACTGAAACATATCCGAAAAAGTATTCAGTTACTAAATGAACGCGTTCACTCCACACTGAACTCACTTGTTAACGGCTCACTGAAATCCTATTTACAAGATTCTCTTATTACAATGCGTGGTGACAGATACTGTATTCCCGTAAAAGCAGAATACAGAAGTCAGGTGTCGGGAATGATTCATGACCAATCCTCCACAGGTTCTACTCTTTTTATCGAGCCTATGGCGATTGTCAAATTAAATAACGACTTAAAGGAGTTGTATGGAAAAGAACAGGAGGAAATTCAGGTAATTCTCGCAAGATTAAGTGATGAAACAGGCGAATATATTCAGGAACTGCGGACAAACTTCGCCATTCTGACAGAATTAGACTTTATTTTTGCCAAAGGAATGCTCGCACTTTCCATGAACGCCAGCAAACCGCTTTTTAATACAAAAGGATATATTCACATCCGTGAAGGACGTCATCCTCTTTTAGATAAGAAAAAAGTTGTTCCAATCACATTAACTTTGGGCGGTGATTTCGATTTGCTTATTATCACCGGTCCAAACACAGGCGGAAAGACTGTTTCTCTGAAAACAGTCGGTCTATTTACTTTAATGGGACAGGCAGGGCTCCATATCCCTGCACTTGACCGTTCTGAACTTGCAGTATTTCATGAAGTTTATGCGGATATCGGAGATGAACAGAGCATTGAACAGAGCCTCAGTACGTTCTCATCCCATATGACAAATATCGTATCATTTTTAAAAGACGTTGACGAACATTCTCTTGTTCTTTTTGATGAATTGGGTGCGGGAACCGATCCAACCGAAGGGGCAGCATTGGCAACTGCCATTTTATCTCACCTACATCAAAGAGGCATTCGCACAATGGCTACAACCCATTACAGTGAATTAAAAGTATTTGCCCTTTCTACCGATGGTGTAGAAAATGCCTGTTGTGAATTTGATGTAGAAACACTTCGCCCTACCTATCGGCTTTTACTCGGTATTCCGGGAAAAAGTAACGCTTTTGCCATTTCTGGCAAACTGGGATTACCGGACTATATTATTGACGAAGCTAAACGCCAGTTATCTGAACATGATGAATCTTTTGAAGATTTACTCTCCGATCTTGAAGAAAGCCGAAAAACAATAGAAAAAGAGAGAGCGGAGATTGCTTCATATAAACTGGAAATCCAACAATTAAAATCTCGTGTAGAGAAAAAACAGACTCGTCTGGACGAGCAGAAAGAACGTATTCTTCGTGAGGCAAACGAAAAGGCAAATACAATTCTCCGCGAGGCAAAAGAAGTTGCCGATGAAACAATGAAAAACTTCCGTAAATTCGGAAAAGAAAATATTTCCGTTGCTGAAATGGAAAGAGAGCGTGAGCGTCTTCGCCAAAAAATTTCCAAGACACAGGAAAAATCTTCACTACAGACAAAAAAACCAAAGAAACAACATAAACCGGGTGATTTCAAACTTGGCGAATCCGTAAAAGTACTTAGCATGAACTTAACCGGAACAGTCAGTTCTCTTCCGGATGCTAAGGGAAATCTATTTGTACAAATGGGAATTTTACGTTCCCAGGTAAATATTTCCGACTTGGAAATCATTGAAGAACCAATGACAATTACCGCCAAACAGATGCGTAGAACGTCAAACGGAAAAATGAAAATGAACAAATCACTTTCCGTAAGTCCTGAAATCAATCTGCTTGGAAAAACCGTTGATGAAGCAATCGCTGAATTGGATAAATATTTAGATGACGCTTATCTTGCACATCTAAGCCCTGTACGAATTGTACACGGAAAAGGAACAGGTGCTTTGCGTCAGGGGATACACAATTATTTAAAACGTCTTAAATATGTGAAATCATACCGCCTTGGCGCTTTCGGTGAGGGTGATGCCGGTGTAACTATCGTTGAGTTCAAATAAAAGAAAAGGAGATACTTATTTATGGTAACAAAACAAAAAATCCTAATTGTAGATGATGATGAAAACATCGCAGAATTGATTTCTCTCTATCTAACAAAAGAATGCTTTGACACAATGATGGTACATGACGGCGAGGATGCCCTGACTGCTTTTGACACTTATCAGCCGAATTTAATTCTTCTCGACCTGATGCTGCCCGGCATTGACGGTTATCAGGTTTGCCGTGAAATCCGCTCAAAATCTAACACACCGATTATCATGCTCTCCGCAAAAGGCGAAGTCTTCGATAAGGTGCTTGGATTAGAACTTGGCGCTGACGATTATATGATTAAACCTTTTGATGCGAAAGAACTTGTGGCGAGAGTGAAAGCCGTTCTTCGCCGTTATCAGCCTGCTAAACAGGAAACTCCTGCGACAGATAAAGGTAAATGTGTTTCTTACCCCGGCATTGAGATCAACCTGACAAATTATTCTGTCACGGTTGATGATATACCTGTAGAAATGCCCCCTAAAGAGTTAGAATTGCTGTATTTTCTCGCCTCATCACCAAATCAGGTCTTTACACGCGAACAGTTGTTGGATCAGATTTGGGGTTATGACTATATTGGAGATACCCGAACGGTAGACGTGCATATTAAACGACTGCGCGCAAAAATCAAAGACCATCCTACATGGAGTCTTGGAACGGTTTGGGGAATCGGCTATAAATTTGAGGTAAAATAATATGCGAAGTACCCTTTATCTAAAATTTATTTTAATTTATATCGCTTTCGGCTTTCTCAGTATTTTCACAGTAGCCACTTTAGGTTCTACCCTCCTTGCAACCAATCTGGAAAAACAGATTGGCGGAGAACTGTATAAGGAAGCTAACTTAATGGCAAAAGACTACCTGCCCGGATTTTTTACAAATACGCTGTCGCTAAGTGACACACAGGTACAATTGAACGGAATGACTACTTATCTGGATGCAGATGTGTGGATTACCGACCAAGACGGAGAACTTCTCCTCTCATCACAGAATAGTCCTTCCTCCTCTGTTCCTATAGAAATTGAAAAATTCAATCCGGCAGAAACGGGGAGTGAGCAGTATCTTGTCGGCGATTATCATGCCTCTTTCCAAGAAGAAATGATTACGGTTATCGCCCCCATTACACAAGGATTTTATACAAAAGGATATATTTTAATTCATAAGCCATATTCAGATTTAACTGAGATAAAAAATTCGATTTTAAATGTTGTGTACATTACATTGCTCGTCATTTATGTTTTATCTTTTTCCATTTTACTCGGACTGCACTTTTTCATTTATCGTCCACTCCGCAAAATTACGGAAGCAGCAAAACAATATGCATCGGGAAATTTGGAACACGAAATACACATTAATACAGATGATGAAATCGGATACCTGTCTGCATCTTTAAACTATATGTCAAACCAATTGAGAGATATGAACAGTTATCAGAAAAAATTTATTGCAAATGTTTCTCACGATTTCCGTTCTCCTCTCACATCCATAAAAGGATATATAAATGCTATTGCAGACGGAACAATTCCGGTAGAAATGTATGATAAATACTTAAATATCATTTTATTTGAAACGGAACGTCTTACTGATTTGACGCAGGATTTACTTACGTTAAATGAATTTGACACAAAAGAACTTTTGTTGGACAAAACTTCTTTTGACATACACGAAATTATCCGCACTACCGCAGTTTCCTTTGAAGGAAGATGCACCGCAAAGAAAATTTCCATTGAACTTTTGTTTGCCTCTAAAACACTTTTGGTCTACGCAGATAAACGAAAAATCCAACAGGTTTTATATAATCTGCTGGATAACGCAGTTAAATTCAGCAGTCCTGATTCTAGTATCTACATAGAAACAACTGAACTTGGCGGAAAAATTTTTATTTCCGTAAAAGATACGGGTATCGGTATTCCGAAAAAAAGTATTCATCAGATTTGGGAACGTTTTTATAAGACCGATTTATCCCGAGGAAAAGATAAAAAAGGAACCGGTCTTGGTCTTGCTATTGTAAAGGAAATTATAAAAGTTCATGGAGAAAGTATTAATGTTATAAGTACCGAAGGCGTAGGAACAGAATTTATTTTCTCACTTTCTAAGAAATAAAAAATCAGGGGAAATTCCCCTGATTTTTTAATACAACATTCTCTTAATTGTCTTCTTATTCATATTATCTTTTGTCACCCAAATAAATCCCGAATCAATAAATGCCTGATTTCCCATTCCGAGTGATGCCCTCGATGCTGAAATAACTGTTGCATAACCCATTCCATATGGATTTTGTACAATCAGTCCGTTTACTCTTCCGTCTTTCAACGCTTTCAACTGACTTTCACCGCCGTCTACCGAAACAATTTTCAAATCACTGTCTTCTTCCAACGCTTTTAATAGTTCTTCATTTACATTGATGTTAGTTGAAAAGCAGCCTTTAATATTTGGATTTTTCTTCAACACATACTGAATTGCTTCCGTCTGTGTTATCTCTTCGGGAAGAACATCTTTCTCTCCCTCTTTTTTATTCTTATTCTTCTCGGCAGCAATCACCTTTGACATCTCTTCCAAATCATCTAAATGATATACAAGAGGTACTTTAATATTCGGATGACTTTCCTGCATCTCTTTTAAAAATCCTTCTTCACGCAATTTTGCACTCGTAGATTCTTTATCATGTACAAACAATGCCACTTCACCCTCGTCCTCTACAATAGAAGACAATTTTACAGCACCTGTCTTCCCGATTTCACTATTATTAGCCGAACACATCGCCTGAATATTTTTATAATCACTTCCCGAGTCAAAAGCCACAATCGGAATACCATTTTCTGCAGCCAAGTCAAACTGTACTTCACAGGCAGTAGAATCAATAATCGCTATTCCAACCGCAACCGGATTTCTCGCCAGTTCCTCGTCCAAAATATTAATCTGTTCCTCGATATTCTCACCTTTTGCAGACCCGCTGTAATTTACTTTAATCTTATCTTCACCCTTATATCCTAAAGCGGTATTCAAATCTTCCGCCGCTCTTTCTGCTCCTGCTTTTACTTCATTCCAAAATTCGCTGTCGCTGCTCTTTCCTATTATAGATATGTAAGAACCCGGTTCAAGTTTGATTCCTGATACGTCACTGTATGCAATCGGATTTAATACATCAAGATTTCCCTGTCTTTCATTTACCTTTCTTCCTTCATCCTGTGGTGCAACATTCTCCTTCTGCGTATCCGATGAAGCACATGAAGAAAATAACACCGCAGTGCAAACTAAACTTAAAAACACCTGTAACTTTCTTTTCATCTTTTTATACACTCCTAATTACTTTACATTGTTTTTTTGCTACTGTTACTATACACTAATTTTGTGAAAAAAGAATAAATATTTTCTTAATTTTACAATTTGCCTACCGGAAAATTGTATCAACTTGTATACTGTATTCAATTTAGTACAATCTAACCGCCTTTCTGCTATTGACGGTTTCCCTATTTTTCCTTATAATCTAGGCGTAGTGAATATTTTAACAAACTAAAGAATGGTGTATAAATACACTCTTCTGGTGACATTATAAAGTAAACATATTTAGGAGGATTTTTAAAATGGAAAAAAACTGGAATTCTAGTTGGGACGGTTTTAAACCTGGTCGTTGGAATCGTACATCTGTAAATGTCCGTAACTTCATTCAGGAGAACTACACTCCATATGAAGGAGATGATTCTTTCTTAGCAGGACCAACAGAAGCAACTACAAAACTTTGGGCTCAGGTAATGGACCTTTCTAAACAAGAGCGTGAAGCAGGCGGAGTATTAGATATGGATACAAAAATCGTATCTACAATTACTTCTCATGGACCTGGATACTTAAACAAAGACTTAGAACAGATTGTTGGTTTCCAGACAGATAAACCTTTCAAACGTTCTCTTCAGCCATTTGGCGGTATCCGTATGGCACAGAATGCTTGCCACGAAAACGGATATGAAGTAGATCCTGAAATTGTAAAAATCTTTACAGAATACAGAAAAACACACAATCAGGGTGTATTCGATGCTTACACACCGGAAATGAGACTTGCAAGAAAATCTGCTATTATCACAGGTCTTCCAGATGCTTACGGACGTGGACGTATCATCGGTGACTACCGCCGTGTTGCATTATACGGAACAGATTGGTTAATCGAAGACAAAAAACAGCAGTTAGCAACTTCTTTAGTAAGAATGACAGGAGATAACATCCGTCTTCGTGAAGAATTATCTGAACAGATCCGTGCACTTGGTGATTTGGCTAAATTAGGTGAAATCTACGGATACGATATTACAAAACCTGCTTCAAATGCAAAAGAAGCAATCCAGTGGTTATACTTCGGATACCTTGCAGCAGTTAAAGAACAAAACGGAGCTGCTATGAGTCTTGGACGTACTTCTACATTTATCGATATCTATATCCAGCGTGACTTAGACAGAGGATTAATCACAGAAGAACAGGCTCAGGAATACATTGACCACTTTATTATGAAATTACGTCTTGTTAAATTTGCACGTACACCTGAATATAATGCATTATTCTCAGGTGATCCAACATGGGTAACAGAATCAATCGGTGGTGTTGGTGTTGACGGACGTCCACTTGTTACAAAAACATCTTTCCGTTACTTACACACATTAGATAACTTAGGAACTGCTCCAGAACCAAACTTAACAGTTCTTTGGTCAACACGTTTACCACACGCATTCAAAGAATACTGTGCTAAAATGTCAATCAAATCATCTTCAATTCAGTATGAAAACGATGATTTAATGCGTCAGACTCACGGAGATGACTACGCAATCGCTTGTTGTGTATCTTCAATGAGAGTTGGTAAAGAAATGCAGTTCTTCGGAGCTCGTGCAAACCTTGCAAAATGTTTATTATACGCTATCAACGGTGGTGTTGATGAAAAACTTAAAATTCAGGTTGGACCTAAATACCGCGCAGTAGAAGGCGATGTACTTGATTACGATGATGTAATGGCAAAATTCGATGACATGATGGAATGGTTAGCAGGACTTTATGTAAATACATTAAATATCATTCACTATATGCATGATAAATACTCTTACGAAAAACTTCAGATGGCTCTTCATGACAGAGATGTTAAACGTTACTTTGCTACAGGTATTGCAGGACTTTCAGTAGTTGCCGACTCTTTAAGTGCTATTAAATACGCAAAAGTAACACCTGTAAGAGATGAAGACGGATTAGTTGTAGATTACAAAGTAGAAGGAGATTTCCCTAAATACGGAAACAACGATGACCGTGTTGACGAAATCGCAGTTGAAATCGTTCGTTCATTTATGGACAAAGTAAGAAAACACCACACATATCGTCACGGTGTTCCAACAACTTCTATCTTAACAATTACTTCTAACGTAGTATATGGTAAGAAAACAGGTAACACACCTGACGGAAGAAAAATGGGAGAACCATTAGCACCGGGAGCAAACCCAATGCACGGACGTGACTCTCACGGCGCATTAGCATCACTTGCATCAGTTGCTAAAATCCCATTCAGACACGCTCAGGATGGTATTTCAAATACATTCTCTATCATTCCTGGAGCGTTAGGAAAAGAAGACCAGATTTTCGCTGGAGATCTTGACTTAGACAGAATCGAAGAATGTGGAAATCAGGCTTGTAACATTCCAAACATTATGGAAAGTATTGACAACGAATAATAAAACAATATAGGAGGAAATCACTATGGCAGTAAATCAGCAGCAGATTGATAACTTAGTAAATATGTTAGACGGTTATGTAGAACAGGGTGGACACCACTTAAACGTAAACGTTTTCACTAGAGAAACATTATTAGACGCTCAGAAACACCCAGAAAACTACCCACAGTTAACAGTTCGTGTTTCTGGATACGCTGTAAACTTTATTAAATTAACAAAAGAACAGCAGGACGACGTTATTTCACGTACATTCCACGAAGGTATGTAAGCGATAAAATTCATACGTTAGTAAAAGCCGGACAGGGTCATGCTTGCATGAAAGCCTGTCCGGTTTTCTGCTAGCGGATTGGACGCACATATATCAGAAAAATATCCATGCAATAACGGAATATGCGAATATATAACGTATAAAAGGGGGTTTTTACTATGACGAAAGGTTATATTCACTCTATCGAAAGTTGTGGAACAGTTGACGGTCCCGGAATCCGTTATGTTGTTTTTCTTCAAGGCTGCCCAATGAGATGTCAGTATTGTCACAATCCTGACACTTGGAAAGTAAACGTAGGCGAACAACATACTGTTTCAGAAGTCTTGGAAGGTTTCTACACAAACCGTCCGTTTTATCGCAATGGCGGTGTAACCGTTACAGGCGGAGAGCCGATGATGCAGATGGACTTTCTTATTGAATTATTTACTCAATTAAAAAAAGACGGAGTTCATACCTGTATCGATTCCTCAGGAGTTATGTTCCAGCCGGAGAACAAAGTTTTTATGAATAAATTAAATATTCTTCTCGGACTGACCGATTTAGTTATGCTAGACATTAAACACATTGATGACGAAAAACACAAGGATTTGACAGGACACTCAAACAAAAATATTCTTGCTTTTGCAAAATATCTTGATGAAAAAAATATCCCTGTATGGATTCGTCACGTTGTCGTTCCGGGAATCACTCTTTATCAGGAATATTTAGAGCGTTTAGGGAAATTCATAAGCACACTAAACAACATAAAAGCTCTTGACGTTCTTCCATATCATTCTATGGGAAAAGTAAAATATGAAAATTTAGGCATGAATTATCCTTTAAAAGATACCCGAGAAGCAACAAAAGAGGAAGCCGCTGCCGCAAAAAGCATTATCCTTTCTGCTTATAAAAAAGGTAAAACAGAAAACTTGTACTAAATTCAGAGCATAAATTCTCTTGTATCTTTCTTTGTTTTGTATTAGAATAGTTTTTATAAACGGTGAAGCAATTTACCAGATTAAAAAGGAGGATACATACTATGGCACACGTAATTAGTGATGAATGTGTAAGCTGCGGTTCTTGTGAAGCAGAATGCCCAGTAGGAGCAATCTCTCAGGGTGCTGAACACTACGAAATCGATGCTGACGCTTGTGTAGACTGTGGTGCTTGTGCAGCACAGTGTCCAACAGGAGCAATCTCTGCTCAATAATAATAAATTATATATTGGACAACAATCTAAAGAGAGTATTGTGGATCATTACGATTGAGCAATACTCTCTTTTTGCAATAGAAAAATTCTCTCGAATATTGTCAAAACTTGCGGTCAAAACTTTCTAAATTCCCCCATATTTTATGGTATGATTAAGATGTCTTAAAACGATATAGAACAACTTAGGAGGCGATTGTATGGGCGAAGTCCATTATATGATTTCTGAGGCATCCAAACGGGTCAATGTGGAAACACATGTCCTTAGATACTGGGAAGAAGAACTGGAACTTCCTATCGGACGTACGGAAATGGGGCATCGGTACTATACAGAAGAGAACATACAACTATTTCGTTGTATCAAAGAACTGAAAGAACAGGGAATGTTTTTAAAAGACTTAAAAAACATGATACCTGACATCATCCGTCTAAAAGAACAGAAAATGGCACAGGCAAAAGAAATGAACGAAGTGACGGTTTCCAGAGCCGAAGTTGTGCAAGATCAAAAGCGTGAACAGGTACAGGCGCTTCTCGGACAGGCTTTTCAAAATATCCTTGCACAAAACAACAAAATATTAGAAGACTCTGTTACGAGAGCCGTAAGCGAAAAAGTAACAAAAGAAGTTAGTTTTCTCTTACAGGCAAAAGAAAGACAAGAGGAAGAACGTTTCAAAAAACTGGATTCTCTTATTCGCCAGCAACAATCCTTGCGGAAAGAAGCGGGAAAATCTCCTGCAAAAAAACTCCGCCGTCTGCTCGGTGCCGGAGAAATTTAAAAAGGGGACGGGGTGATTTAAGAAAAGGGACACAGCAAATCTCAATCGGGGACGTAGTGAAATGAAAAAACACGGCTCTAAAATAAATGTTGGGGTGGATACTTTTAAATAAATCATCTATCCCAGCATTTTTCATTTTATTTAAAAGTCAAGACCACCGGCTTAGCCGGTGGCTTGCTTTGACCCTATAAGGATCTATTACCGACACTAGAGTCTAAAGACTCATCAAAATAGGTCCGCCAAGCGCAACATCATTTACTCACTAAGCCCTAAAGGGCTTATTTTATTTGTTATGTTTGTTGTGGTCAAGCTTTTTTGTAACACTACGACCTAATTTCTGTCACAGGGGTTATGCAACCCCGTAGCGTGCCTCGTAAGTCGTTTTGTAGTTATTATAAGAATGCAGTCGTACATGATTATATTGTACATACGCAAATTCTTCGATTGCTGTGTAGAGTTCTTTCTCTATGCAGTAATAATGCTGGTAAATAAGATCATTTTTCAATGTATTGAAATATCTTTCCATAGGAGCATTATCATATGGATAACCTGCTTTACTCATACTCTGAGTGATACCAAGATCCTATAGAGCGACAAGACTAACTGCTTTTATCGCCTCTTCCCTGCATAACTCTCAAAACATTAAGGAAACGGCAAAACAGACTAATGTTTCCATCTCCACTGTCGGAAGAGTTTTAGATACGATTTCTTACTCCAGAAGAAAGTTTTCTACGGCCATCTCCATTGATGAGTTCCGTGGAAATGCTTCTACCGGTAAATTCCAATGTATTCTAGTCGAACCAGTAAAACATAAGGTTCTAGACATTCTTCCGGACAGACAATACAGCCATTTGGTATCTTACTTTTCTTCTATTCCTAAAGATGAAAGGTATCGAGTAAAACACTTTGTTTGTGATATGTGGAAACCCTACATAGAACTGGCATATACTTACTTTCCAAATGCGGAAGTCATTATTGACAAATACCATTTCATTAGGCAAACCACTTGGGCTATTGAAGGCGTGCGAAAGAGATTACAAAAAGCAATGCCTGCTCAACTGCGGAAATACTATAAACGAAGCAGAACACTCATCTTAAGCAGATATAATAAACTCAAAGACGAGAATAAAACAGCTTGTGATTTAAGGCTTCTATACAACGACGACTTGAGAAGAGCGCATTATCTAAAAGAAAAATTTTATGAACTTTCTCAGAATCCTAAGTATTCCGAACAACGAAAGACTTCTTCGATTGGATTAAAACGGCCGAATCCTCTGGATTAAGTGAGTTTGAAAAGGTTGCTAAAACCTATCGCACATGGTCTAAGGAAATCCTAAATGCTTTTAAATATGCACATATCACAAATGGTCCAACCGAAGGATTCAATAATAAAATAAAAGTCCTGAAACGAACATCATATGGAATCAGAAATTTCCAACGTCTCAGAACTCGTATTTTTCTTGTAACCAATTAATTTTAACAGATTGGCTCTTGAAGTTTTGTTTACCATGCAATAAAACAGATGTTTTTACACAACAACACTAAAATGCCTTCAAACGCAACAATGGAGCGGGATTTTCAAATCCCACCCCAACTATTGACTTAGAGCCCATATTGAGAGTTTTTACTAATTCTATTCTTTCTTTAAATAATTCGCAAATTTTGTATAATTTGGCAGCCATGTCAAATTAACCGTACCAATCGGACCGTTTCTCTGTTTAGCTATAATAATTTCTGCTACATTCTTCATTTCCGTATCTTTATTATAATAATCATCACGGTAAATAAACATAACAACGTCCGCATCCTGCTCAATCGCACCGGACTCACGCAAGTCTGACATCATCGGTCTGTGATCTGGACGCTGTTCTACAGCACGGCTCAACTGAGATAAAGCAATTACAGGAACATTTAATTCCCTTGCCAATCCTTTCAGAGAACGAGAGATTTCCGAAATCTCCTGTTGTCTTGACTCACTTCTTCCTCCTACACGCCCTGTCATCAATTGCAAGTAGTCGATAATAATAATATCCAAACCTTTTTCCAACTTGTATTTTCTACACTTCGAGCGTAATTCAGAAATAGAAATGCCCGGAGTATCGTCAATAATCAAATTAGATTTTCCTATAATTCCTGCCCCTTCAATCAATTTCTCCCAGTCAGAGTCTTTTAAATTACCTGTTCTAAGTAATTGTGCGTCCACTTGAGATTCAAGAGAAAAAAGACGGTTTACTAACTGCTCTTTTGACATTTCCAAACTGAAAATGGCAACAGACTTATTCTCCTTAAATGCAACGTGCTGGGCAATATTCAGTACAAATGCCGTTTTCCCCATAGATGGTCGGGCGGCAACTAAAATCAAGTCCGAAGGCTGTAAGCCTGAAGTCTTGTAATCCAAATCTAAAAATCCTGTAGGGATACCTGTAACCGTTCCCTTGTTTTTAGATGCTTTCTCAATTCTTTCCAAAGCGTTTAATACAACCTGTTTAATCGGAACAAAATCACCTGAATTTCTCTTCTGTACAAGTTCAAACACCCGTTTTTCCGTCATCTCGAGAACTGCCTCAAGTGGTTCTTTCGCCAGATAACAGGTATTTGCTATTTCTTCATTTAATTTAATCAGTCGGCGTAACATCGACTTTTCAGACACAATATCCGCATAATATTTTATATTTGCGGAAGTCGGAACTGCAGTCACCAAATCTCTTACAAATTCCAAACTACTAATCTCAGCCGGAACGTCTTTTTCTTTCAAACGCTCCTGAAGAGTAATCAAATCTACCGGTTTTCCTTCATTAAATAACTCTACAATCGCATCAAAAATAACCCCATATGCCGTCTGGTAAAAATCTTCACCGCTGACAATTTCTGCTGCCGTCATAATTGCATCTTTGTCCATCAGCATCGCACCGACAACCGATTGCTCCGCCTCTATACTATGCGGCAAAACTCTTTTGATGAGTGCCTCGTCCATGCGGTTTTCCTCCTAGCCTTCCGTTACATTTACTTTCAATTCTGCAACTACTTTCTGGTGTAATTTAATCGGAACAATATGTGTTCCTAATGTTTTAATCGCATCTTTCAACTGAATTTTCTTCTTATCAATATCGTAACCCATTTGTTTTTTTACTTCGATAGCAATTTCTTTTGTGGAAATAGATCCGAATGTTCTTCCGCCTTCTCCAACTTTGATTGGAACAACTATTTTCCCTGCTTCAATCTTTTTCGCAAGTTCCTGCGCCGCTTCCAACGCTTCCTGTGCAAGTTTTTCTTTATTTGCATTCTGTAATTTTAAATCATTTAAGTTTTTGTTTGTCGCTTCCAAACCTAATTTTTTTGGTAAAATAAAGTTTCTTGCATATCCGTCATTCACATTTACAATCTGTCCTTTTTTTCCAAGTGATTTTACATCTTCTAATAATATTACTTTCATTTTAAATATCTCCTTCTTCAATCATCACATCTATTGTCTGTTTCAATACATCAATCGCCTTATCCATATCCGTATGTGTAAACTGTGCTCCGGCAGTATTCATATGACCGCCTCCGCCGATTCGTTCCATAATAATCTGCACATTCACTTCATCAATAGACCTTGCACTGACATATATCTTTCCATTATACTGTGTCAGAACAAAAGATGCCTTTACTCTTCCAATGTCAAGCAGTTCATTTGCTGCTTGTGCACCCACAATAGTAGGACTGTCAATTTTCATATTTTCACTGCGGGCAATAGCATAAATATCTCTATATACTTCCGCACTGCTTATAATTCCTGCTTTTGCACGATATGTTTCCATATCTTCACGGAACATCTTCCTTACAAATGTAATATCTGCTCCGCATCTTCTTAAAAATGCTGCCGCCTCAAATGTACGGACACCTGCTCGGTTCATAAAATTGTTCGTATCAATCATAATTCCCGCATACAGACTGCTCGCTTCCATGGACGGAAGTTTCACATCATCTACAATGTACTGTAAAATTTCCGCAACCATTTCACAGGTGGAAGAAGCATACGGTTCAATATAAGAAAGAACCGCTCCCTCAATCACATCACTTCCCTGTCTGTGATGGTCTAAAACAACTATCATTTTTGCCCAATCGAGCAGTTCTTCACACTCTACCAACTCACGCTTATTCGTATCTACAACCACTACCATTGTGTTGCTATCCACATAGTCTTCCACATTTCTGGATGTAAGGAACATATCATCAGGGTATGATGGATTTTTCGTAAACGACTCATAAAGCGGACGCACGGAACTTGTAATATCATTGATAACAATATGTGCTTCCTTTTCCATCTCCGTTACAGCACGGTAAATACCGATACCTGCACCAAACGAATCCACATCTCCTATTTTATGCCCCATAATAATAACACGGTCTTTCGCTGCGATAAACTCACGAAGCGCCTCCGCTTTAACACGGGCTTTCACTCGTGTATTCTTAGAGGTCTGTTCTCTCTTTCCACCGAAATACTCAATTCCTTCGGAAGATTTAACTACAGCCTGATCTCCCCCTCTTGCAAGTGCAAGGTCAATAGATACACGGGCATAGTTATAACTCTGCGCATATGTATCATTACTAAGCCCAAAACCAATACTGAGAGTTGCCGGAACATCATTTCCGACATTTACGTTCTTAACTTCTTCCAACACGGAAAAACGGTCTTCCTTCATCTGCTCAAAGAAATGTTTCTTAATGACAATAAAGTATTTGTCTTTCTCTAATTTCTTCGCAATTCCGTCTACATTTGCGATATACTGGTTAATTTTACGGTCAATCAGCGCCACAAGAAGACTCTGTCTTACTTCCTCTACACTGTCCATAATCTCATCATAATTATCAATATAAATCAAACCGGAAACAAGACGCTGTTCATCGTTCTCTCTGATATATGTCTTCAACTCCGTAATATCTCTAAAACACGCCGTAATAAAATAATCCTTTCCTTTCGGAATTTCCACAAGCGGCTCTGCCTCGTTAAAATCTTGCACGGAAATCTTAGAAAACTCAACTTCGTAATCTCTATCCCCATATGAAATTTCCATCTTTGACTTCTCGCCTTCCTTTGCCGGAAACAGCCCTCTATTTAACTCTGGGATATACTTACTTAAATATTTTTCTCTTCTGCCACCCATTAACTCGGAAAATTGTTCATTTACCCAAATAACATTTCCGTCTTCTAAAAGAATAACATATGGGATTGACAGTTCCTTTAATAACACATTCTGAACTGCTCCATACTGTCCTGCAAATTCCACAAGTTCTGACAATAACAGTGATTTATTATAGAAATAAAGGATTCCTACAATCACTCCGTAAATCAAAACAAATGCCGTCATCACGAATCCTGCTTTTTTGTCAATCTGATAAATCCATATGTTCATTGCCACAAGTAAAATCATCATAATTGCCGGCCACTGCATATACAGTCGAAGTTGTCCTTTAAACTGAATTTCTCTCTTCATATACCTACCCTCTACAAAATTCAATATGATATTCTATTATACCACCCTTCCTCCTTTTTTGAAAGGAATAAAAAAATAGATTGTGTTAAGATAAACACAATCTATTTTTCGTTCGTTTCTTATTCTTCATATCCGTTTGGATTGTTTGACTGCCATCTCCATGAATCTTCGCACATTTCGTCCAATCCTCTTTCTGCTTCCCATCCTAATTCTGCTTTTGCTTTCGCAGGATCAGCATAGCAAGTAGCAATATCTCCGGCTCTACGTGGTTTGATTTCATATTTGATTTCTTTTCCACACGCTTTACTGAATGCTTTTACCATATCAAGAACTGAATATCCGTTTCCTGTTCCTAAATTATAAACACATACGCCTGCTTTTTCTTCAATTTTCTTTAATGCTTTTACATGACCTACTGCAAGGTCTACTACATGGATATAATCTCTTACGCCTGTTCCGTCATGTGTATCGTAATCATCGCCGAATACTCCTAAACATGCCAATTTACCAACTGCTACCTGAGTAATGTATGGCATTAAGTTGTTTGGAATACCTTTTGGATTTTCTCCGATTGTTCCGCTCTTATGTGCTCCAACAGGGTTAAAATAACGAAGTAATACAACATTCCATTCTGGGTCTGCTGTATGGAAGTCTGTTAAAATCTGTTCCAACATTGATTTTGTCCAACCGTATGGATTTGTACACTGTCCTTTCGGGCATTCCTCTGTAATCGGAACAAATGCAGGATCTCCATATACTGTTGCAGACGAACTGAAAATAATATTTTTTACTCCCGCTTTTCTCATTGCATCACAAAGTACCAATGTACCTGCAATATTGTTATCATAGTATTCCAACGGTTTCTGAACAGATTCTCCTACTGCTTTTAGACCTGCAAAATGGATAACTGCATCAATATCTTCTTTAGCAAAAATATCATCCATCGCTTTCGCATCACGAATATCTGCCTCGTAAAATTTAATTGGTTTTCCTACAATCTTTTCTACACGATTCAACGCCTCAGCACATGAGTTACACAGATTGTCAACTACCACTACGTCATATCCTGCCTGAATTAATTCAATGCATGTATGGCTTCCGATATACCCTGCTCCACCTGTTACTAAAATTCTCATCTCTCTACCTCCTATATTTGCATTGTTAAACGTTACCTGTTATTCACTGTATTTTTTTACAATTTCCTGCATTGTATCCCATTTTGCTTCCATATCTTCCACAAGTTTAAACTGTGTACGACAACGATCTAAGTTGTGTCCTTCACGGTGTATTTTGAAGTAATGATCTCCTTCTAAGTAGTCTGTTAAGAAACGCATTCCACATTCAAATGTCATGACTTTTGCACCCATCGGAAGCATCTCAATTTCTTTCTGTGTCAAGCGTCCGCCGCATCCTTCAATGTATCCTTTTGTATAAATTTCAAATAATCCCATATCACAGGAAACTTTGCTTAAATCCTGTTCATCTTCCGCTGCTGTACTTGCACCAAAACGGATTGAATCACCAAAATCATTCATCGCAAGCCCCGGCATAACCGTATCTAAATCAATGACACAGATACCTTTTCTTGTCGCATCATCAATCATAATATTATTTAATTTTGTATCATTGTGTGTTACACGAAGCGGAAGTTCCCCTTTTGCAAGCATATCGCCAAATACATTTGCCACCTCTTCATGTGCAAGAACAAAATCAATTTCTTTTTGTACAGTTGCCGCACGACCGCAGACATCTTCTTCCACTGCTTTTTTGAATACGGCAAAACGTGCTTTCGTGTCATGGAAGCCTTCGATTGTTTCATGAAGTGTTTCAGCCGGATATTCTGCCAGCAGACGCTGGAAGTTTCCAAAAGATACTGCACTCTGATAGAAGTCTTCCGGTGTTTCTACCGCATCATAACTTGTCGCACCTGTAATAAATTTGTATGCTCTCCAATATTCTCCTTCCGAATCCACAAAATATGCATTTCCTTCCGCTGTAGGAATAACATTTAACGTTTCTCTCTCCGGATCTCCGCCATTTTCAATAATACGTTCTCTTAAATAAGAAGTAACACCTAAAACGTTTTCCATTAACTCTACCGGTTTTGTAAAAATGCTCTTGTTCATTCTCTGAAGAATTACCTTTTTCTCACTGTCATTTTCTTTTAATGTCACTAAATATGTATCGTTAATATGACCGCTTCCGTATGGTCTTACATCAACTAATTCTCCTGCAAACTGATAACTTTCAATTGCTTCTTTCTGTCCCTGACTCATTTCTGCTGCCATTATTCTTCTCCCCACAATTTTTCCGGATATAATCCGTCCTCTTTCATTTTTCTAATTGCTTCCACTACAACTGGTTTATCTTCTTTATAAGTTACACCAAACCATTTATCTTTTGAAGATAATACAGTAACTTCTGCACGTCCCGCCTTTTCTAAATCATCTACAACTGTAGGTAGGAAATATTCGCACTTCATTGGATTTTCCTCAATTCCTTTTTCCAAAAATGCCGGAAAACCTGCTTTGATTTCATCTAAAATGCTTCTTGTAAATCCCCACATATTCATTGATACAAGAGTTTCACCCGGTACAAATGTCCATGTTTCTCCATCATCTTCCGTAAACGCAATCTTTCCATCACGCTTTTCAATACGCGTTCTTTCCTGAATACCTTCTAACTTGCCATCATCGCTTACCTGACAGATTCCACGGGCAACGTGTCCATTATCTGTAACGGTATTCTGTAATTCATATCCCACCATTGTATAGCGATATTTATCATCATCTTCATGTGTAGATAAATAATTATAAATTGTCTGGAAAGCATGTCTTCCATAATAATCATCGGCATTAATCACTGCAAATGGTCCGTCAATTTCATCAATGGCACTCAATACAGCGTGTGCTGTTCCCCATGGTTTCACACGACCTTCAGGAACTGAAAATCCTTCCGGAAGATTATTAAGATCCTGGAATACATATGCAACTTCCATGTGGTTTGCCATGCGCTTTCCGATTACTTCTCTAAAGTCCGCTTCATTTTCTTTCTTAATAATAAAGATAACCTTCTCAAATCCTACTCTCTTTGCATCAAAAATTGAGAAATCCATAATAATGTGACCCTGTTCATCTACTGGATCAATCTGTTTTAATCCACCGTAACGACTTCCCATACCTGCCGCCATAATTACTAATACTGGTTTTTTCATTTTTCCGCCTCCATCACGTTTTTCTAACTATATTTTATACTATTTATTATTTTATATCAACTGAATTTGTAAATCTTTAGGTGATTTCTTTCTATCTTTGCACAATCGTCCTCAATTCATAGTTCTTTGAACTTTCTACCTTTTCCGTTCGTACAACTAAAAAAGGGTATCGCTTGCGATACCCCTTTTTCTTACTTAAATCTGTGATTGTAAACAAACAAAAGTGTTAAAAGTCCTATCAGACCCACTATCTCCATCATCAATCCCGAAACCGAAATATTTCTCTGTCCGATAATGATCAAGGCTAAGGAAATAACGAAAACAATGCACATGATAATATTTCTCACTGAATTTTTCATTACATCTACCTCCTAACCTTTCAATCCGCCGAGAGTCATACCCTCTGTCAAACGTTTCTGAACTGCGATATATAAAATCAACGTAGGTAACATAACGATAACTAAACCTGCGTACATGATACCATAATTTGTCGCTGTTTTTTCTACTGCCATTAAGTTTTTCAATCCCATTGCCAATGTATCATTTCCGTCCATCAATGTATAAGCAATAATATACTCATTCCAGAATGACAGGAAGTTAAATAAAATAACTGTAATAATACTTGGTTTTGCCATTGGAATCATAATCTTAACCATTGTTTTGAAATACCCACAACCGTCTATATAAGCCGCTTCCTCAAATCCTTTTGGAAGTGTTTGGAAATAACCGCTCAACAGATATACCGTAAACGGTAATGCACTCGCCGCATAAACTAAAGCCAGTACAAAACGGTTATTTAAAAGGAATTCCATTCCTAACGCTTTATCTACTTCACTTAACATTAAGAAGATTGGAACTACGATATAACTGATATTTACAAATAAACCAGCCATAAATCCCATATTTAAGATTTTTCTTCCCTTGAAGTTAAATCTTGAAAGTGCGTAAGATGCAGGCAAAGCTAATACAAGAAGTAAAATCAATGCCAACGCTGTAACAATTACAGAATTAATAAAGAAAGTTCCCATATTTGCATCTCTAAATGCTACAACAAAGTTTTGGAAGAAAAATTCCTTTGGTAATGACCAAGGGCTAACATTCGCTCCAATAAATTCTGAGTTTTGTTTTAAACTCGCCATAAACACCCATGCAACCGGTACGATAATCGAAATTGCTAACGTAAAGAGAGCCACATAGATGAATAATTTATAGATAAAACTGGTTGGTTTTCTATGCTTGTTTTCCATTTTTGCTCTCCTTTCCTAAAATTCGTATACTTCACGGTCAGTAATCTTGTTTACAACTCCCGCTAAAATGAAGGAGAATAAGAAGATAACTACACCGATTGCCATACCATATCCATATGCACCGTTACCATATGCTTGTTTATACATATAGTTTAATCCTACTTCCGTTTTTCCGTTTGGTCCACCGTTTGTCATAATCTGAACAAAAAGGAAACTTAAATTGATTGTACTGATAATGTAGAATGTTAATGTTGTACGGATATTGCTCCAGATTAATGGGAATGTAATCTTAAAGAACATCTGTAATTCCGTAGCACCGTCAAGTGATGCCGCCTCATAATAATCAGGTGGAATTGCAGCCATACTTGCCATATACATAACCATATAATATCCGATTGCCTGCCATACAAGCGCAAAGATTACAGAGTAAATAACAATATTAGGCTCTGCCATCCATTTATGTGCCAATCCGTCCAAATGAATTGCCTCTAAAAATGTATTTAACAAACCTGTGCTTGGATTGTAAATTGCTCCAAAAATACCTGCAATAACAACGATTGACAAAATATTTGGAATATAGAAGATAATACGGAAGAAGTTCTTTCCTCTAAATGTTCCTCTATTTAACAATGCTGCAAATAAAACAGCAAGCACGATTGTGCATAGCATTACAAGTACGATAATCAAAATCGTATTCTGCATAGCCTGTAAGAAACTCTTATCTCCCATTAATGTTTTAAAGTTCTCAAGTCCGATAAATTCTTTCTTATTTGTAATACCACCCATACGGTATAAAGACATACGAAATACATCAATTGTCGGAATAAAGATAAAGAGAACTAACAAAATTGTAGCCGGAGCCAAACAAGCAAAGATAAATCGTCTTTCTGAGCGTTTTCTGTTCATAAATCTTATCCTTCTCCTTTAAAAAACGGTGAGTCATAACAACTCACCGTTTGTAATAACTAACTTAAACTACCTTGATTAATTATTCTACGTTTTCTGCTAATTTTTTCCATGTATCAACTAATAATTTGTTGTAGTCTGCTGCTTTCATTTCTCCTGAGTTCAAAGCATCGATTGAACCATATACAGTTGCTTTCATATCAAAACCTTCGATTGGTTTTGTTGTTGCCCATGCACCAGATACTGTTTCGTATCCTTCTGCGTTTGCTAATGTATAAGTGTCTTTAATTGTTCCTTCAGCTAATTTGTCAGATGCTCCAACAACAGGTGCTACGATTGGTGCTGGTGATGTTTCACCTGTTTCTTTGTTAGTTGTTTCGTTTGCTAGCATTAAATCTACAACTTTGTCTGAGTACATAAATTTAACAAAGTCTTTTGCTAAGTCCATCTGTTCTGCTTCTGCAGGTACCCACATCTGTTCTGTAAATGTGTAGATGAAGTGTTTTTCATCGTTTGCACTGAATTTAGGTGGTGCCATCATACCCCATTTGAAATCTTTAGGAGTAGAGTTAGCCATTTCACCGATTACCCAGTTACCGTTTGGCATAAATAATGCTTTTCCATCGATTACGTTCTGCTGATTAAGTTTAAATCCACCTTCTGCATTTGCATTAGCAACTGTGTCAGGGTGAACATATTTTGGCTGAGCAATTTTTGAAATTGTATCAGAAACTTTCTTACCTGCTTCTGATGTCCATGTATCTTTGTCATAGTTAACTGCTTTATTGTAGAAATCAATTCCGCCAGCCTGTGCTAACATCTGATACATTGTTGTATCAAAGTAACTTGGAATTGGATATGTGAGCAATGAAACTCCGTCTGCTTTTGCCTTGTCACCAAGTGCAAAGAACTCATCCCAAGTTGTTGGAAGGTCATATTTTTTGTTTGGTCCTTCAAATAAATCTTTGTTGTACCATAAACCTGTTGGTGTGTATGTGATTGGTGCTAAATAGATTTTACCATCACCATATGGCTGTGCTGCTGCATTGTCTGTAATACCAGGAACTAATTTTTCTTTTAATTCATCATCAAATACATCAGAGATGTCAGCAATTGCTTTTTCTTTTAACATTGTTTCTGTAAAACCACTTGGTTGTCCCAAGTTGTAGTATACAACGTCAGGTACATTTCCGTTCTTAATATCTTTTGTTAAGTCTTTGTCCAATTCAGATGAAAGGTGTAATTCTACATCAACATCTTTATTTTCCTCTTCAAAAGCCTTCTCAATATTTTTCCAAATCTGTGCTCCGTTACCACCTTCAAATGCTGCTACTTTAAGAACTGTTTTTCCGTCCTTTTTAGCATCTTTGTCATCTTTGCTACCGCATCCTGCTGCTAATGTAGCAATCATGGCAACTGAAAGTAAAAGTGCTGTCACTTTTTTCATTTTCATAATTAACTTCCTCCTTTTGTTAATTCTGTTCATTTTCTAATCATTATATTACACTACTTCCGTCAATTTTTCTATAGCAATCTTGTCTTTCTTTTTATATATATTGCTATCGGATATTAAAAAACACTAAATTTATAAAAAACTATATTTTATCTGGGACTTCTTTTCGGCATAGTTCCATAAACGCCTTTGCCATAGGGGTAAAATATTTATTCTTATGATAAATAATAGAAAACTCTCTCGAAATAGAGAAATCCGACACTTCCACAAGAGATACTACTCCTTGTTTTAAATCATCCTTCACAAGAAGATAAGGAAGAATAGAAATCCCTAAATTCTGTGAAACCGCACGGGTAATCGCCTGTGTACTTACACTTTCCCATAACACTTTGCAGTTCATCTGATAATATCCCATACTTTCGTCAATCACATCTCTGACAGCGCTTCCCTTCTCCCGCAAAATCATCGGGTATTTCTCCAGTTCCTTTAACGCCACACATTTCTTTTTTGCCAATTCGCTTTCCGGTGCACATATAAAACAAAGAGGATCATCCATTAATCGCTCATTTTTTAACTGTTCATAATTATTTTTCCCCTCCACCAATGCAAGATCAATCTGATTATCCAAAAGTTTCCGCTCAACCGTATCCGTGTTATGAATAAATACATTTACCTCTATTTCAGGATATTGTTTCTGAAACTCACATACAAGTTTAGGCAAAATAAAATTTCCTATCGTAATACTTGAGCCTATTCTTAATCCGCCTTTATTATTCCATGTTTTCACTCTTTCTTCCATCTCATCAAATAAGGAAACAATGTGAAGCGCATATTCATACAACCATTTCCCCTGCTCTGTAATATAAATTCGTTTTCCTATGCGGTCAAAAAGTCTTATCTGATAACGACTTTCCAATTCTTTAATCGCTAGGCTAACTGCCGGTTGCGTCATATGTAAATCGTCTGCTGCCCTTGTAATACTTTCTTTTTGGTAAACTGTAATAAAAATTCTTAAATGCCGAAGTGTCATTTTCTCTCCTTATATTGTTTTACTTATCATTTATATATAATAATATTATTTGAATTATGTTTTTATCCGATTATACTATGTGAATAAGGAGGTTGTAAATATATGGAACAAAAACTACATAAAAAACAAATTTTAAAAAAACTATTTTTTTCTACACTATATTTAAGTACATTCACTTTCGGAGGTGGGTACGTTATCGTTTCCCTAATGAAAAACAAATTTGTAGACGAGCTTCACTGGATTGACGAAACTGAAATGATGGATTTAATATCTATCGCCCAATCTTCTCCGGGAGCTGTTGCCGTCAACGGTGCAATCGTAGTCGGATATAAACTTTGCGGACTGGCAGGTATAGGACTTTCTATACTCGGTGCAATCATTCCACCTTTTGTTATTATCTCGATTATTTCAGGCTTTTACACCCTATTTCAAAGCAATCCTATTATCCAATCACTTTTAACAGGTATGCGTGCAGGAGTGGGAGCAGTTATCGTTTCAGTCGTATGGGATATGGGATATGGTGTAATAAAAGGAAGGCATTTTCTTCCTATTTTTATTATGATAAGCGCTTTTATCGCCAACTACTATTTTAAAATCAATATTCTTTTTATTATTTTCATCTGTATTCTGTTTTCTGTATGCAAAACAGTCTTTGATGCAAGAAAGGAGAAGCAACAATGATTTATCTGCAACTTTTTCTCAGTTATCTACAAATCGGAGCATTCAGTTTCGGAGGTGGATATGCTGCCATGTCACTGATTCAGGCACAAGTTGTCGACAAATATCACTGGCTGACTATTGGGCAATTCACCGATCTCGTAACGATTGCAGAAATGACTCCCGGGCCTATTGCAATCAATTCTGCTACTTTTGTAGGCACACAAATCGGAGGCTTTTTCGGCGCATTATGTGCTACTGTCGGCTGTATTCTTCCTTCCTGTATCATCGTTACCTTACTGGCAAAATTATATATCAAATACCGTAACGTAACCATTATGCAAAATATTTTAAGTACTCTTCGCCCCGTTGTCGTTTCCATGATTGCCGTGGCGGGACTTGCCATTCTACTCACTGTATTTTTCCCAAACGGAACGGATTTCAGTGTCCGTGGAACACTGATTTTTCTCACAGCACTTGTTCTTCTGAGAAAAACAAAATTACAGCCTGTCACAGTTATGATCGGATGTGGAATCTTTGAACTGATATGGCAATTCATTTGTTGAATTTTTAATGAAAACCTTATATAATGATGTAACAAAGGAGGGTAATACATGAGCAATCAGAACTATCGTCTTGAAGAAAAAGCCTTAGAAAAAATTGACGCCCGTCTATTGTACATCACAGAAGCACGTTATGGAAAAGACTGGCATAGCATCGTGCACACCCACCATTTTACAGAGTTATTTTTCGTTACACACGGAGAGGGAAATTTTATTGTTGAAAATCAAAGTTTTCCGGTAAAAGAAAATGATTTAGTTATTGTGAACCCAAACGTTTCACACACTGAGTCGGGCAACGAAGGTACGCCTTTGGAATACATTGTCCTTGGCATCAACGGTCTTCAATTCAAAACAGACGGAAAATTCGACTATAGTATTCACAACTTTCTGCATAATAGAGAACAGGTCTATTTTTATTTAAAAGCCCTTCTTCACGAAGTGCAGACAAAAGAAGAGAATTTTGAATCCATATGCCAAAACCTTTTGGAAATTTTGATTTGGAATATTATGCGTAAAACGAAAACAACTCTTTCCGTTGCACCGACTAAGAAAATCACAAAAGAATGCCGGTTTATCGAACAATATTTGGATGAACATTTTATGGAAGATATTACTTTACAGACACTGAGTGATTTAACTTATCTCAATAAATATTATCTCGTACACGCTTTCAAACATTATAAAGGAATTTCTCCTATCAATTATCTTATTGAAAAACGCATTTCTGAGGCAAAACATTTATTAGATACAACAAATTACCCAATCGCAAAAGTTGCCTCCGTAGTCGGTTTTTCATCACAATCTTATTTTTCACAGGTATTCCGCAAAGAAACCGGATTATCTCCGAACGAATATCGCAAATCTCTGGAAAGTTAATGTTCTAACTTTGCCAAAGAAATGGGAGGGCATATTAATGAGTTATAAAAGTGTAAATCTTGAAAATACTCTTTCGATTAAAAATGTATTTACCATACACTATTTTGAATATATGAGTGATTTTTCCTTTGCCGGAGAATCTCATGATTTTTGGGAATTTGTATTTGTAGATAAAGGAGAAATTGATATTTACATGGACAATATCCATACCCGCCTGAAAAAGAGAGAAATCGCTTTTCATAAACCAAATGAATTTCATCGCCTACAGGCGACCGGAAGTTCCGCACCAAATCTTGTTGTCATTTCTTTTTCATGTAACAGTCCTGCCATGGACTTTTTCAAAGAGAAGATTTTGACTGTAGACGATTTAGGCAAAGCACTTTTAGGTGATATTATCAAAGAGGCAAAACAGTTGTTTGACTGTCGATTAGATGACCCTTATCTGACGGAAATGACAAAGAAAGAGGACAAACCAATCGGAGCAGAACAGTTAATCCGAATAGAACTGGAACACTTTCTTCTTCATTTACTCAGATGTTCACAAAACACAAATTCTCCCGCATTTCCTAAGACAACAGCATCTAAAGGAAGTTCTGAGATTTTCAACCGTGTTTTAGATTATATGGAAAGTCATTTAGAATGTCGTCTGACAATCGACCAGTTATGCAAAGAAAATATGGTAGGACGTTCCCAATTGCAGAAAATTTTCCAGCAGAAAACCGGACTTGGCGTAATCGAATATTTCTCTCATATGAAAATCGATGCCGCCAAACAGATGATGCGTACAGATTTTATGAACTTTACGCAGATTTCCGAATCTTTGGGATACTCCTCTATTCATTATTTTTCAAGACAATTCAAAAAAATTACGGGAATGACCCCGTCTGAATATGTTTCCTCCGTCAAAGCACTGGCGGAGAATTAAATGTGACTAAACTGTGAAAGGGGACGTAGTAAAATTAAAAAATACTACGTCCCCTTTCACAGTTTAGTCACAAAAAAAGCATCACCGATGTACATTCCATACTCGATAATGCTTTTTCTTTTCTATTTAGATTTCATACCAAATGATTTCATTTGCATCTAAGTCTAAGTCAAAACTTGTTCCGTCACCTTTATACACAGTTGTGCTCTGTGGTTCATATGTGTTGTTTACTACACAGTATTTACCGTTTTTCACATATGCGTGTACTTCTACATTGAAGTTTGAGCTGAACCATTTGTGTAAGTTTTCTTCATCATGTGAAGACCAGATGATTGAACGATATAAAAGTCTGCTATTTTCAAAACTATATGGAAGACCACTGATATATACACAGCGTCCATTTCCAAATTCGTTTACGGCTAATTGTACTTCTTTGTCAATCTGTCTTAAAATAGTTGTTCCGTCTAATGCGAAAATGTTCTTTTCACCCTCACCGAAATCAATATCTTTTGTGCAGTCTTCTTTAATAAAGTGGTCATGCTCTTCCCAGTTATATTTATCTGTATTTAAATTAAATCCGTTTTCTTTTTCTACGCCAAGTGCATTTGCAAGTTGGAAGAAACGTCCTTCCCACTGGTATGCAGTCGGTTCACCTACACCGATAAATCCGCCACCGTTATAAATGAATTTCTTAACAGCTGTTACAACTGTTTCATCAATCCAGTTTGCTCCACCACTGTGTGCAGTATAAGCGTCACCTACGTTGATAACTACATCAATGTCGTCTAAAATTGCAGGATTTTCTTTAATATCGTCAAAACTGATAAATTTCACATCAAATGGTGCACCTGAAAGTGCTTCAATAATTCCCGCATAAGAGTAGTTTTGTTTCTGATATAAAGCGTGGTGAACCATATGATTTCCCCATGCTCTCATTTTACCCCAACTGTTTAATACAGCAACTGTTTTTACGCAGTAAGGAGTTGTTCCTTTAATATTTTCATATAATGTACGGAATTCATCACATACGCTTTCCACATAGTCGATAAACTCTGGGAACTGAAGTGCAAGTTTCAAGTATCCGCCGTATCCGATTCTGTCAATTGGTTTTCTTAAAATAGCACGGCGTGCTGTTACCCAGTTTACTTTTGCTTCTTTTACCGGATCTCCACCTTCATGGAATGTATCAGGGAAGAAATATGGAAGGAAACGTCCCTCTGTATATTTTACATTTGGAATATCACTAATCAAACGTAAAGTAGAACCGTTTCCGACACTTCCTACTACTGCGTCTAATCCGATTGTCTTAAACTCATCCATAAATGGTTCCATACCAATCCAGTGGTCACCTAAGAACATCATTGCTTCTTTGCCAAGTTCATGTGTAAGGTCTACCATTTCTTTTGCTAATTTGGCAACTTCTCTTCTCTGGAATGCTTGGAAATCACGGAATTCTTTAGAAGGAATACGGTACTGATTGTTCATGTATCCTTGGTCGATAATAAATTCCGGTCTAAATTTATATCCTACTTCTTTTTCAAACTGTTCCAAAATATATGGACTTACAGATGCCGAATATCCATACCAGTCTACATATTTTTCTCTCGCCATTTCATCAAAAATTAATGTGAACTGATGGAAAAATGTTGTATAACGGATAACATCAATATGTGGATTATCTTCAATATATTTACGAAGACGTTTCATTGTAAATTCTTTTGTTTTTGGCTGACGAACATCAAATGTAATTTGTTTTTCTACGTCTTTCCAGTCATTTACAACCGCATTGTACATATGTACCGGATCCCACATAATGTATGCAAGAAAACTTACTGTATAATCATGGAAAGGTTTTGCTCCGTGAATTGTCACATCTCCTGTTTCTTCACTGTAATCCCATTCTGTTACAGGAACAACCTCTCCTGTTGTACGGTCAATTACTTCCCACCATCTTGTAATGTCATCGTGAGAGTTTACTTTTAACATATCAGGATATAAATGATCCATTAAATGAATAGATAATTCTGTATCTACTGCTGTATGGAAAGATGTCATAATATACATCTGCTGAATTTCATCAGGATTTGCCTTTGCCCACGCATTATCCTTTCTTGTTGTATAATATGTTGAATATACTTTCGCATCTACATCTCTTAATTCTTCCGGATAATCTGTACCGTCACAGTCACGAATGGCGTCTGCTCCCCATCTTTTTACTAATTCCAGTGTTTCTGGTACTACGTCAACATCTGTAGGTATAGTTACTCTTCCGGTCATTTTCTCTTTGCTCATAACTTTCTCCTCTCTAGTCTTTATTTATTCAGTATATAAAAATATGCTGTTTCCGTCTATGCGATTTTTGTTCACAATTTTATATATATTGCTTTTTTATAAAATTTCTTATATTACATAATTTAATGCCAATTCAAATGTATTCTTAACCCCATCTCTGTGCGTTCTTTCATATCCGTGAGAAGCATATACGCCTGAACCAATTAGTGCATGACGAACATCTCTTCCTGCTGTCATGGCCGCTGCCGTATCCGAGCCATAAAAAGGATAAATGTCTACCGCATAATCTAAATTATTTGTTTTAGCAACGTCAATCAATTCATTTACCATTTCAAAATGATATGCACCTCTTCCGTCTTTTGCACAAATAGAAACCTGTCTTTCCGTACAAGTTAGGTTATCACCTACACATCCCATATCAATAGCCAAAATATCTTGAATATCATCTGTAATTCCACAAGCTGCCCCATGTCCGACTTCTTCATGTACGGTAAAGAAAATCTGTACATTTCTTTTTAAGCATCCTTTATGCTCACTTACATATTTTGCAATAGCAAGTAAAATGCCTGAAGACGCCTTGTCATCTAAAAAACGGCTCTTAATGTAACCGCTCTCTGTTATACGAAATCTAGGCTCTACCATAATGAAATCTCCTGCACAGATACCTAATTTTTCTACATCTTCCTTACTGCTTACATTTTCATCTAACACGACTTCTAAGTTAGTAAACTTTCTTTCCTCATTAATATCAGGATTTACATGAACAGAAGCGTTTGCCAACTGAATTGTTCCCTCGTATGTTTTCTTATCTCTTGTTAAAACACGAACATTTTCTGTTTCAATATTATTCTGATTAAGTGTTCCGTTGGAAATGGCAAGTCTTCCATCTCCTTTTATGTAATGTACAAACGCCCCTAATGTATCAACATGCGCCATCATCATTAAAGGATTTCCTTCTCCGCCGAGATTTGCAATCACTCCACCCTTTCTGAGTGTACGCACTTCAAATCCCATATGTTCAAGTTCTTCCTGTAAATATTTCACTACGTTATAGTGATAGCCTGTCGGACTATCAATGGAAATCAATTTTTCAATCTGTTCCACCGCATAATCATGATACACTGTGTTATTTTCTGCCATCCTAAATACCTCCTATTTTTCCACAGAATATTTCTACCAATCATTGTAGCACACCGGATGAATTTTTTGTTAATTTTTAACTATTTTCATAAAAAAAGACTTCCCATGCACATTTCATGGAAAGCCTTTTTCTCATATCTTTATTCAACTACCTTCAAATCCACCCCCATCACTTCTTTTCCGTCCCTCTCAATACGCACTGCCGTATAAAGACTGCTTTTCTGCTCTGTAAAGTAGAAATCTGTCTTTACCGTCTGTTCTCTTTCCGCCCTCATCATTAAAAACTGTTGTAAATAAGAGAGGCACCGCCTGCTCATTTCCGTTTTTCTGAATAAGATACATTTTATACTCTGCCCCTTCAACATAAGTGTCTGTAGCCATTTTAACCTGTCCGAGAATAAATCCATATCCGTTCTCCTCTTCCTCTTTAAAGGACTTTTCTCCTCCCGATAAACTTATATAGTCCGGCACATCTTTGAGAAAATACTCCGACTTTGCATAACGCTGGAAGGAAACTTCTATATCTCCCTCTTTCGTCTGTGCAACATAATAATTTTCACTGATGGACGATTTGTACCAGCGATACGCTCCATAACAACCTCCTGCTAAAATTAAAACTACTATAGTAATAACAATGATAATCCCTTTACTCTGCTTTCTTTTCATCCGTCCTCTACTCCTTATTTTTCTTTTATTATACCATACCTCTCACCATCAAATCGAGTAGGAGAAATTTCTCATAAATGAGAAATTTCGACCTCTCACACCACCG
>Bissell_p2__coassemble_233_pt1 | contig 76389 bp, 76 predicted proteins | sample Bissell_p2__metabat2_high_PE_001 | metagenome-assembled genome bin Bissell_p2 | reverse complement strand
TGGGCATGTTCGGGACTTACACCCGTTAGAGCGCGCCCATGGCGCGCAAACAAAAGGAGTAAGATTTAAAAATCTCACTCCAAATGTTGACTAAAACCAATCAATAAAATTAAAACAGAATTACGGAAGTTGTTTCCCTGCCGCCATATATAATTCGTACCATTCTTCCCTGGTAAGCACTACTTCTGACGCCTTACATATTTGTACAAGGCGTTCTTTATTCGTAGTTCCCACTATCGTTTGAATGTGAGCAGGATGTCGCAATATCCATGCAACAGCAATCGCATTATTAGAAACACCATATTTCTCAGCTATTTCATCAAGTTTCTTATTCAATTCCGGGAATTTCTCATTATTTAAAAACACACCTTCAAACATTCCATATTGGAATGGCGACCATGCCTGAATAGTAATATTTTTCAAACGACTATATTCCAATACCCCTCCATCTCTATTTGTCCCTGCATCATTATGAACATTTACATTGATTCCGGAATCAATAATATCACAATGTGCAATGCTAAACTGCAACTGATTTACCGTGATCTTATTTCCACAATATTTATTTAATAATTCCATCTGTATAGAATTCTGATTACTCACTCCAAAATAACGAACTTTTCCTGATGTTTCCAAAATATCAAATGCTTCCGCCACTTCTTCCGGCTCCATCAAAGTATCCGGACGATGCAAAAGAAGAATGTCTAAATATTCTGTATTTAATCTTTTCAAACTTTCATCTACAGATTGTAAAATATGATCCTTTGAAAAATCATATGCAACCCCTGGACGAATTGCACATTTCGTCTGAATAATCATTTTTTCTCTCTGTGATGTATCCATAGCCTCTCCAAAAATATGCTCCGCTTCTCCACCGGCATAAATATCTGCATGATCAAAAAAATTTATACCTTGATCCATCGCTGTATCAATCAATTTCCTTACGTTCTGATGATTTCCTAATTCCGTAATTCTCATGCACCCTAAACCAATAACCGGTACTCGAAGATTTGTCCTTCCCAAATTCATTGTTTTCATTGTTAATATTCCTCCCTATAATTCTTTTCTAAACAGAGTATAACAAATAAGATAACTTATTTCATCTAGTTTAATAAATCAAATATATAGTAAATACTGATATAATGTATAACTCATAGGCAGAAACAAGTGGTATCAAAATATTCTGCCATTTCTCTTATCTTCTTATTCAGTAACTATCACTCTACATAAATAGCAGAATTTCACATTTTCACAAGCGTTGACACTATTCAGAATAGCATCTATAATATTAATAAAAATACATTTAAAAATTATATTTTATTATAATTTTAATAATGAGGAGGTCAATTATGACAAACAAAAATTATAGTAATGTGCCGGTATTTGAAAACGGAATGGCACAACCTGTTTTTCCTTTTACCGATGGTAAAACAGGAGAAAAATATGATCCAAATACATCTTCAATTGTAAGATACTGTGTATATGTGGAATCTGATTATGATATGGACGAAGACGGAAAAAGAGATCTTGTAAAAGTTCTCGTTCAAGTTCCACGCAGTGCTGTAGAAGGCAATTACAAAGCGGCTTCCCTATTTGAAGCACGTCCATACTGTGCAGGCGTTCAGGAAGATGGGTATGCTCATATGAAAGAAGTCGAAAGTAAGGAGTATCGAAAATTTGATTTTGCAAATCTTGACAAAATAGTTCCTGCTCGTATTCCTACAGATTATATCAGCGCTATGGATCTTGCATTGAAGGCTGACCCTGCTGACTGGTATTATCCGGATAAAGGTAATAATAACAGTATGGTTTATGAAAATCTTGATAATTTCAACTACTATCTTGTACGTGGTTTTGCCGTTATTGCAAGTGCAGGTTTCGGAGCACTTGGTTCTGATGGATTTAATTATGTAGGCTCTGACTATGAAAGAGATGCTTTCAAATTTGTTGTTGAATGGCTACATGGCGATCGTATTGCCTATGCAGATCGTGAAGGTACAATCGCAACTAAGGCTGACTGGTCAAATGGTAATGTTGCTATGACAGGTAGATCTTATGCCGGAACTATGCCATTTGCAGTAGCAACAACGGGTGTGGAAGGACTTAAGACAATCATTCCTGTTGCAGGAATCTCTGACTGGTATAGCCAGCAAAATCAACAAGGTGCACAACGTTACTGGCCTAAAGAAATGTTGAATAGTTTCCTTGCATATTTTTGTTCAAGTCGTTATAACGATACAACCTTAACAGAAAAACAACTTGATGATATTGCAGCATTCCACCATGAATTAAGCCTCCGCCAACTTAAATGTGGTTTTGATTATGATAAAGACTTCTGGGGAAGCGGAAACTATAGACTTAATGCAGACAAAATCAAGTGTAGTGCATTAATCGTACAAGGATTAAATGATGAAAATGTTTCTACAAAACAGTTTGAAATGATGCATAAATCTTTCGAAAAAGCCGGACAGACAGTAAAAGCAATTATTCATCAAGGACCACATATTACGCCTACTATGCCAAATAAAAACTATGGTATTCTTATTGATGGAAAATTCTATGATGACATTGTGAATGAATGGATTTCTCATTATCTATATGATATAGACAATAATGCTGAAAACATGCCTGCTGTTTTGGCACAAGATAATGTTGATCAAAAAAAATGGGAAACAGAAAATTCTTGGACGACAGAACATACTATGAAACTTGAAAGTGCAGAAACAGGTGTAACTATCATCGATACAGACTGGGAAAAAGCGGATATCAGTGCGAAAAACTTTGACGATGTTGTAGTTCAAAAATCTACAAATATGAATAAACGTTATATTACCGCTCCATTTAAGGAAACTATGACTATACAGGGAACTGTTTGCGTCAACTTAAAAACTGCATTAAAAGATGGTGATGCTGAAAACGACTTTAATCCTGAAAACAGAAATGATGCCGATATTCTTACAATGAAACTTGGCTCTTCTGCAGTTTCCGGAAAAATGGATGATGTTGAAATTACAGTTCTTCTCTGTGATGTTTGTGACGAAAAATTTGATAGCATTCAGACTGTAGATCCTGAAAGAAATATCATACCGGTCGTTACTGTAAAAGAAAATGGAATTATAAACGGCGGAGATCTTCCGGCTTTCAATGAAGTGGAATTTTCTACAGTGCACAAAAATTATCGAGTGATTACCCGTGCTTTTGCAGATCTTTGCAATCCGGAAGCAGGTTATGAACCAGAAACAGCAACTAATAGTATAAAACTTAAAAAAGGCGAATACCATAATTACCATATATATTTGAATGCAACAAGATATACTGTAGAACCAGGACATAGACTTGCAGTAGTAATTGCTACAGAAGACCCTGTAAACTGTCTGATTCACAAAACATATTCTATCGAAATTGAAAATGCTTCCGTAAATGCAGAAGTTCCGGTAACAAAAGTTTTTGAAAATTGCACACTAAATGCAAACTAAAATATATAATCATAAACAATAATTGGAGCGGGATTTAACACCCCGCTCCATTGTTGCATTTCAAATATTTTTAATTAAAACTTATACTTGGTTTTATATTTTATAAACATAAAACATGATAATAATATTGCCAATAACTCCGCTACCGGTGTTGCTAACCAAATCCCCGTCACTTTAAACAATAATGGTAATACTATCAAACAGATAACCATAAATACAAAGGAACGTGCAAATGCAAGGATTGCAGAAACAATACCATTGTTAAGAGCCGTGAACATACTACTGGAAAAAATGTTAAATCCTATAAACAGTAATGCAATACTACAAATTCTATTTCCTATAACCGCAAGATCAAATACAGGATTATCAGGTCTTGCAAAAATAGCAACAAGAGGTTTTGTAATAATCAATGACATTGTTAAAGATATAATAGAAATAACAGCAATTATTTTTAAACTTTTTCTAATTAATTTTTTCAACTTTTCATAACTTTGTTCTCCATAATAGTAACTTATCATCGGAGCAACTCCATAAGAATACCCGCTAAATAGAGAACTGACAAACATAAGTACATACATAATGATTGTAATAGCGGCTATACCATTTTCTCCCACATATTTTAACATTGTCCAGTTAAACATTAGTGTTGTAATCCCAGTAACAAGTGCAGTCGCCATTTCCGAACAACCATTTGAAATAGCTTTTGTTAAAACTCTTATATCAAAATTTGGTTTAACAAAATGAAGTAAATTCTTTTTATTACAGAAAATAATAAATCCTACCACCGCTGTTACGGAGTAACCTAAGCCTGTGGCAATGGCAGCTCCGCTTGTTCCCATACCAACAAGTTTAATAAGTACATAATCCAGCATAATATTAACTACCCCACCTGCAACAGAGCAGATAAACGATATTGACGATTTTCCTGAAGCAATTAAATAAAGCGAAAAATTATTCATCAGCAAAATAGGAATAGTAAATAGCAAATAATGTCCCAAATAATCTTTTGAATAGTGTAAAACTTCTGCAGATACATTCATTTGAGAAAAAATAAAATGCATACAAAAATATCCTACAAGGCACATAAAAACGCCAACAACAATATTAACAACAATTAAGAATGTAAAATTTCTGTTGGCTTCATGTTGCTTTTTTTCTCCTACTTTTTTCATTATCACTGCACTTCCCCCGGTTGCCAACATAGTAGATATTGCAGTTACTAAAGAAATAACAGGTGCTGATAAATTTACTGCGGATAACGCATTTGTTCCGATTAAATTAGAAACAAACAATCCGTCCACCATTGTATAAAAAGACATAAATAACGACATAGCAATGGTAGGCAATGCGAATCTCATAATATTCTTTAATGTAATTGGTTTTAGATAAATATTTTGATGTTCCATTTTATTCCTCCTTGATTTATTGAAATTACTTATATACCATAAACTATACAGTAACTGTAATGTCAACAAAAAAAGCACTATAAAAACCAGACTCCACTCCCAAGTGAAATCTGGTTTTATAAACATTTGACTCTCTATACTTCTTCCAGCATTTTAGCTAATTCTTCCATATATGTAGGAATTTCAAATCCCTGAGGACAATGTCTTGTGCAGGCTTTACACCCTATACAACCTGCAGGTCCTTTTTCTTCCGGCATATCTTTCAAATGACGTACTCTCCATGCACCGCCAATCTTAGCTTCATTATAACATTTTAACAAAGCAGGAATATCCAATCCTTTCGGACAATTCGGTGTGCAATAATTACACTGGGTACATGGAATAGTAATCTCCGAATGTTGAATTGCCGCAGCCTTTTCAATTCTTTCCTGCTCTTCCGCTGTAAGAGAAAGAGATTCGGAAAATGTTTTGATATTGTCATTTACCTGTTCTTCATTTGACATTCCGCTTAATACAACCTGTACACTATCAAGATTCATTACCCAACGCATTGCCCATGACGCAAGTGAAACTTCCGGATTTAATTCTTTTAATTCTTTTGCCGCATCTTCTGTTAAGTTTGCCAACAAACCTCCATGTGCCGGTTCCATGACCATAACCGGAATGTTTGCTTCTGCAAGCATTTCATATAACTCTTTCGCATCTTCAAAATACCAGTCATAGTAATTTAATTGAATTTGTATAAAATCCCACGGATAAAGTAGTAATAATTTTTTCATTGCTTTTGGCGAACCGTGGAAAGAAAATCCTAAATACCCTATTTTGCCTTCTTGCTTCATACTGTCAAAATATTCAATACATCCATTTCCAATCATTTCATCTGCAAACGAATCTTGTATACTATGAAGCAGATAAAAATCTATTCTATCCATGTTTAAACGTGATAGTTGTTCTTTAAACTGTTTGCGATAATCTGGTTCTGCCTGAAAATTATATTTGTCAGTTACATAAAAACTTTCACGAGGATATTTCGCCAATGCTTTTCCTAAAAATTCTTCCGATTTCCCACCGTGATAGATATATGCCGTATCATAGTAGTTAACTCCCTGTTCCATACAATCATCAATCAGTTTAGTTGCTTTTGTGTAGTCAATTTTTGCATTATCTTCGTCCAGTATCGGTAAACGCATTGTGCCCATTCCTAATCTTGATAAATAAATTCCGTCTTTAAATTCTTTGTACCTCATTTTTATCCTCTCCTTTAGCACTCAATTTAAATAATCTATTCTCACTAATGTATATTATACAAACCCATTTTATAAACTTCAACCTTAATCTCTCATTTCCTCCTGTATCGCCTCTACAATCTGCTTACTATCTACTACCGCCACTTTCTCTCCACTGTAATCCATTGCTACAAACAAAGCAAACAACAGCACCGCAATAACCGTGCGAAGAAAAAATCCGTCATTTCTTGTAGAGTTCTCCTCGTACAAGTCCGAATAAATTGCTTCATACCGCGGATGAACTGCCGGAGGCGTCCTCGAATCCACATATTTTCTTCTCGTTTCCTCTAAAAGTTGTTTTCGTCTTCTCTCCGTTTCATTCATTTCTTCTCCTCCAAATCTTCATTCCTTTTTCTTCATTAAACACAAAAAGACATATACTCTTAATAAAGTATATGTCCTTTATCACTGTTTAGAATTTAGCGTTTTGCCATTTCCTCAGTCAGTTCTTCCCATGTAACATTTCTTTCCACCATAAGCACCATAGCATGATACAGGAAATCTACAAATTCACTTTTCAGTTCATCCTGACTCGGATTTTTTGCGGCAATGACAATCTCAGTTGCCTCTTCGCCTATTTTCTTTAAAATTTTATCAAGCCCTTTTTCAAATAAATATGTAGTATATGAATCTTCTTTCGGATTTTGTTTTCTGTTCAAAATAGTCTGATATACATATTCAAATATTTGCAAAGGATTTTTTTTACTTTCATCACTTCCGATTAAAGATTGTGTAAAATGTGTTTCTGTCTTTTCCCGAAAATCTATTTTTGCAAGTAGTGTATCTCTCGTTTCGTTGACCGTCATTGACTTTACATATTGGTTCTGTTTACTTTCCACACCGTCTGTATCTGTACAGTAATACATCATCTTACCGGTCTTTACGGTTGTTTCAAATGCTTCCCGATTCATTTTTCTCACAGACAGAATTTCTCCTGTCTTATAGTCCTGTGTAATGACGGAAATAATTCCTGTCGTGTCTACATGAAATTCCGAGAAATCCATAAGACTTTCAAAAGAAGTTATTTTAATATCTCTTTCTGCACATTTTTCTTTGAATTTTGAAAAATCCATTTCAATATCACTTACAAATCGACCCGAAAGTCCTTTTACAGCAGAACATCTGAGTATATTAAACAACTCCTCTTCCTGAACCGTATCCGTTACAATAATACATGGGATATTTGTTATATTCATTACAGAGTTTAAATCTAAGCGATGCATAAAAATCAATTCACTGCTGTACTGCTCAATTATCTGCTGTTGCTTAAATAATGCATCAAAATCATTTAATGATACCGCTATTTTTTCTTTTCCAAAACGTTTTGCCGCCTCCTTTGCCAGTACAAACATATCCGGTTTGGAAAAGTTCAGCATAACACGTTTCACTCCCGTATACAAAATTCTTTTTACGTCTTCCAGCCGTTTTATATTCCCACCGGCAATCATCGGAATCGGAATAACCCAATTGATTTTCTGTATTAACTCTATTGATTCCGTATGTTCCTCATCACTATCAGACAAATCAAACACAAGCAATTCATCAGCACCCTGATTACTGTAATATTGTGCCAATTCAACTGCATTTTCCGCAATAATTTCTCTGTCACGAAACCATTTTACTGCTTTTCCATTGTATATAAATATACACGGAATTAATCTTTTATAACTCATACCTTTCTCCTATCTAATCAACGATTTCCCTCATATCCAAATCTTTTTGTATCGCATTCAAATATGGTACAAAACAACCATTAGAAAGGGTCAGGAAAAATTCGCTGTCCAGTTCGTCAAATCGAAAACTCTTTCTCCCACCGTTTAGAGAACGCTCCCGATATTGTAGCAACTCTTGTAAACGCATATAATATAAAATATTTTTCCCACTATAATAAATTAGCAGGAACGCAATCCCCCCCTGCTTTTCAAAATTTTGCATAAATGTAATCTGATGCTCATGTATATTTTGCAGGGGAAATGTATCCGCACTACACTCTTTTGCATCAAAACAGACGGGGATTCCCTGCACTGCCCCGATATAATCTACCGTACTTTGCTGCTCAAAATATGCCAAAGTAATATGACGGTGCTCTTTATCTATCCTTACTGGAGTAATTGGTGTCGGAATTTTTTGTATCAACGCTAATCCCTTTTCCAAATATCTTTCATTTGTTCGATTAATAAACTCTTCCAGTGTTGAGCCTCTAAGCCCTCTTGAATTCCAAGTTCCCATTTATATGCTCTCACCTTCTACAATTTTTTCAAATTGTTTTGGCAAAGGAGCAACAAAAATTTTCTCGGAAAGTTGTGGAAGTTCTTTCTCCATTTTAGGTAATTCTAACCTATATGCGTGTAAAAGTTGATGGGATAAATGATATTGCTTTTTATATCTGTCATTCGTTTCTTTGTTACCATATTTATAATCACCGATAATAGCATGACCCTGAGAAGCTAGATGCGCTCGAATCTGATGTGTTTTTCCCGTAATTAAATGCACCTCCAGCAGAGTTCCCTCTTTCAATTGCTGAATAGGTCTGTATTCTGTTTCTATTTCCAGACTATTCGGAAAGTATGTTTCACTTACGGTCACCTGATTTTTCTTTTCATCTTTTATCAGATACCCTTTTACATACTGCTTTTCCGTCACTTTTCCTGCCACGATACAACGATAATATTTCCTCAGCGTTCTTTCTTTAAATAACTGTCCCATTATTTGAAGACCTTTTAAACTTTTCCCACACACAACAAGTCCGCTCGTATTTCTGTCTAACCTGTTACATATAGACGGTTTAAAACTTTTCAGATTTTCTTTTGTCAACTGCCCGCTCTCCAATAGATAAGCGATAAGATGCTCCACTAAAGAAACATCCTTAGCCTCTGCCTTTTGTGACAACATTCCTGCCGGTTTATTGATAAGCAATATATCTTTGTCTTCATAAATAATATCCAAATCGGTATCCACCTTATAAACACGAATCTCTTTAGAAAATTTTTGTATGGTTTCATCCGATAAAAATAGTTTTACACTATCGCCCTCTGCAAGTTTTTCATTTCCCGATGCCTTTTTCCCGTTCAAAACAATATTTTTTTTACGGAGCATTTTATATAGAAAACTTTTCGGTGCTTCATTCAAATATTTTGCCAACAGTTTATCTAAACGCTGTCCTGCTTCATTTGCTGAAATTTGAATTTCCTGCATCTTTTTCCTCTCTCTTACATTGATAAACTTAATATTGTTCTTTTTATTCCCTCTTCATGTTCTGGCGAATTTTCTTTTTCCGCCTCCGCCATATTTTCCATACCTTCCACACGTGTCAGATATGTTTTATAATCCGTAAAAATTTTTACGGACACTTTATCATATCTGTCGTTTCCAAGCATTTTTTTTATGTATGATGCCGTACTGTTTACATCTACCTTATTACTGCTTGTATACCCACATACAATATTTTCAAAAATAACTATACTGTCTATCGGCATGATTTTTTCATAACTGGTCAAAATCATATCATAGACTTTTACAAGTTTTGGCGCTTTTCTTTCAAGCTCTTCTACTTTTTCTTTTTCCATACTGTGATGTGGAAAAAGCATGATCACCCCCACCAATGCCTTTGCAGCCGGAAGGCAGCCCAAAACAGCTGCCACCGTCAATAAATTCAACCTTGTCTTTGTTGTCAGATAACCTGTTAAAAACACAACAAGAACCATACCAAATTCTATACAGGTTTTTGTAATTTCCCATTTTTTCTTTGATTGTATATAACCGGAGTTTCCTTTTTCCACTCTCATGTCTACTTCGCCTGCCTTTTAAAACTGTTTCATTATTTCCACTACCAATTTATGCGGAATAATTTTCGTCAAAACTCTCGCCGCTTTCATTGCGACTCCGTAAACGGAAACTTCTTTTTTATTTTTCGCATCTATAAGTGCCTGTTTAACTACCTTTTCCGGTTTTGCCATCGTCATCTTCTTTAAAATATTTGCACTCATTCCGGCAATATCGAAAAACTCCGTTTTTGCCGGTCCCGGACAAACTGCTGTAACATATATTCCCCTGTCTTCCAGTTCTGCTCTCAACGCTCTGCTGAAACTTAATACATAAGATTTTGTCGCTGCATATACTGCAAATGACGGCTGAGGACAAAATGCTGCTGCGGAAGCAATATTTACGACACGACTTCCTTTTTCCAAATACGGAAGACAGATTAATGTCATATATGTCAATGATTTACAGTTCGTATCAATCATTTCCAACTGTGTCTTTTCATCAATTTCTTCCACTGTCCCCGTTTTACCAAATCCCGCCGCATTTACGAGCATTCTGATATTTGGTTGTTCTGCCGCAAGTGCACCTGAAAGTTCATCATAAATTTCCTCCTTAAGCAAATCTCCACCAAAAACACGCAGTTTCGTCATTGTTCTGCTCTGCAATTCACGAAGTCTTTCAACTCTGCGGGCAATTACCCATATCTCATCCAGTTCTTTATATAAACTGTCAATCTGTCTTACAAATTCTCTTCCAAATCCGGAAGATGCCCCTGTAATAATTGCTATTTTCATTTTTCATTCTCCCCGCTATTTATTTTTCTTTTTATGCACATTTCGTATTGCCTTTTTTTTCTTTGGTTTTTTGTTCTGTTCCTGCTGATGTGTTTTTTCCCACTGCTGCTGTTTATTTTGTCTTGGTCTGATAAGACATTTTTTATCATAACCGACTAAATCCATTCTATCCGCTATTTTTAACGCTTCTAATACGAGATCATAATTTTTCGGATTGCGATATTGAATTAATGCTCTCTGCATTGCTTTTTCATGCGGATTTACCGGCACATACACTTTTTCCATTGTACGCGGGTCTACTCCCGTATAATACATACAGGTGGAAATCGTTGACGGCGTCGGATAGAAGTCCTGCACCTGTTCCGGCATATATCCTAGATCACGCAAATATTCTGCAAGTTCTACCGCCTCTTTCATCGTTGACCCCGGATGTGACGACATTAAATACGGAACGAGAAACTGTTTTTTTTCTAATTTTTCATTTATCTGTTTATATTTTTTTGTAAATGCCTGATAAACACTGTTTTCCGGCTTACCCATTCTCTGTAAAACCGCATCGGAAATATGTTCCGGTGCAACTTTTAACTGCCCGCTGATATGATGCTCACATAGTTCTTTAAAGAATGTATCATCCTTATCCGCTATTAAATAATCGAAACGGATACCTGAGCGGATAAATACCTTTTTTACATTTGGTAATTCCCTTAATTTACGCAGCAGGCGTAAATAATCTTTGTGGTCTACCTTCATATTTTTACACGGTTTAGGAAACAGACACTGCTTATTCTTACAAGCACCATGCGTCAACTGTTTCTCACAGGCAGGCGCTCTAAAGTTTGCGGTTGGTCCTCCCACATCATGTATGTATCCCTTAAAATCTTTATCCCAAATAAATTTTTTTGCTTCAGAAATAAGCGATTCATGACTTCTCGTCTGGATAATTCTTCCCTGATGAAATGTCAACGCACAGAAACTACAAGCGCCAAAACATCCTCGGTTGCTGATTAGACTATACTTCACTTCTTCAATAGCCGGAACTCCTCCTAATTTTTCATAGGACGGATGATAAGTACGCATATATGGATAACTATATACTCTATCCATTTCAGACTGATTTAGCGGTTTTGACGGCGGATTCTGTACAATATACAAATGCTCCCCGTACGGTTCGACAAGGCGTTTCGCCGTAAACGGATCTGTATTACAATACTGCACATAAAAACTCTTCGCATAATTTAACTTGTCCTGCTGTAATTCATCATAAGACTGTAATGTAATCGCATCATAGACACAGTCCAAACTTTTTACTTTACACACCGTTCCATCAATATAAGTAATATCTGAAACCGACATACCGCTATCCAGCGCCTCGGCAATCTCTACAATAGAGCGTTCTCCCATTCCGTAAGAAAGAATATCCGCTCCAGAATCAAGTAAAATAGAACGTTTTAACTTATTGCTCCAATAATCATAATGTGCCAGTCTTCTAAGACTAGCCTCAATTCCACCGAGAATAATCGGTGTTTTCTTATACACCTGACGAATCAGATTACTGTATACGACTGTCGCGTAATCCGGGCGTTTTCCCATAACTCCGCCCGGCGTAAATGCGTCTGTTTTTCTTCTTTTCTTTGACACGGTATAATGGTTTACCATAGAGTCCATATTTCCGCTGGAAACTAAGAAAGCAAGTCTGGGTTCACCAAAAACCATAATGCTTTCTTTCTTCTTCCAATCCGGTTGGGCTATAATCCCCACCTTATATCCGTGTGCCTCTAAAACTCGCGTAATAATTGCGTGCCCAAAAGAAGGGTGGTCGACATAAGCATCACCTGATACATAGACAAAATCTACCTGATCCCACCCTCTTTGTTTCATTTCTTCTTTTGAAATTGGTAAAAATCCTTGTTGCATTTATAGTACCTCGTAGGTTTTCTTTTGAATATCGTTATAATCCTGTATGTAATAGTCTGCCAGTTCTCTTTTCTTTTTCTCCTGTACTTTGGAAAATTTATCTTCCACTGCACATACTTTCATTCCTGCATTTTTTCCTGCCAAAATGCCCATTGGAACATCTTCAAATACAAGACAGTTTTCAGGCAAAACTCCCAAACTTTCCGCTGCCTTTAAATAAACGTCCGGCGATGGCTTTCCTGCACACACATCGCAAGAAGTCCAAACCGTGCCAAAAAATTTTTCTATATGATTTGCTTTTAAAAATTCCTCCACTAACTGTCTGCCGTTACTTGTCGCAATTCCCATGAGAATGCCTCGTTCTTTCAACATTTGGAGAAATCCTAGCGCACCTTCTTTTAGTTTCACTTCTTTTGTATATTTATCGTATGCCCTATTTATCCAATCCTGTTTTATTTCCTCCAAAGTAAACGGAAGAACCGGAAAGACATCCAAAAAATATTGTGCCGTTTCCGTAAAACTTTTCCCTTCCATTTCCGTATAAAAATGCGGAGGAACTTCTAAATGATACTCTTCAATATATTCCATATCAATAGTTGTCCAGACCCACATAGAATCTGCAAGCGAACCGTCCAAATCAAAAATAACCGCTTTGATATTTTCTAACATAACTGTTCAACCTCTTTCTCTGTCAACCGTCTATATTCTCCTTTTTGCAGACTTTCGTCAAGCACAAGACTTCCCATGGAAATCCGTTTCAGATAAGTAACTTCCATTCCCACAGCATGAAACATCCGTTTCACCTGATGAAATTTTCCTTCCTGTATAGTCAATTCTATCTCTGAAGTTTCACCGGACTTTAAGATTTTTAATACCGACGGCTTTGCATACTCATCATTTCCAATCGCCAAACCTTCTGAAAATAGTTGTACTTCTTTTTCTGTCACTGTTCCGTCTATTTTAGCATAGTAGACTTTATCAACGTGCTTTTTCGGTGCGAGCAGACGGTGTGCCAATTCTCCGTCATTTGTAATCAGAAGAAGCCCTTCCGTATCCTTATCGAGTCTGCCCACCGGAAATAAGTCTTTCCGCTTTTTATCTTCGATTAAATCTAATACTGTTTTATCCATTTTATCCGTTGTTGCAGAAACAAAGCCCGCAGGCTTGTAAAGCATATAGTATTCGAATGCCTCATAACCTACCACCTGATTATCCATACAAACCTGTTGGGAATGTTCATCTATTTTTTCTTCCGGCTTTGTCGCTTTTTTGCCATCCACCGTAATTCTTCCCTGACGAATATATTTTTTCACTTCTGAACGTGTTCCTACACTCATTTCACATAAATATTTATCTAATCTTATCATGCTGACTGCCATCTCCACCCCGGTAAATATTTATTTTTCAGCGTTCCGTTGGAAAGTTTACCCCAGCCTAAAGGATAGTCTTCTATACAAATCAATTGCCAACCTTTGTCTTTCGTGGAAACTAAGTCATCCACTTCAAGCGTTTCTCCTTTTAAATATTTTATCACTCTTTCATCGTCTGCCGGTAAGGAAATCGTATGAGCATATTCTTCTTTTTTCAGACACATGGCAAAAGCCTGTGTAGGTTCAAAACGGTTCTTTTTCACATCCCCTAAATATAACCCTGTTCTCAAAAAACGTATTCCTTTCACATCCGGTAATCCTTCCGGCATATAATAAACCCTCTCTCCATGAATCTCTAATCTGCTCCAATCCATTTCCCATGTTACATCACGGAAAAATTCTTCCAACTCTACCGGAACTTTTTTTGCTCTTTTTTGTTTTTTCAAAGGAGTTTCTTCTTCTATTTTATCGCCCTTTTGCAACAACGCAAGGTAATGTCCTTCCCCATGCATTTTATGCGGCCAAATGCGGACAGTCTTTCTGAACTCTTCTGATTTACTCTCCGTCATCTCCGGTTTCCCTTCTGAAAATCCTTCATATGATATAATGTCTTTTAAGAAAAATTCAGGATATTCCTTCAGTAAGTATTCAATCGTCCCTTCGTTTTCCTCTGCATCAAATGTACAGGTAGAATACAAAATCATTCCTCCCTTTTTTAACATTCTTGCAACCTGTGTCACAATACTTCGCTGAATTTTGGCAAAAAAGGATGGGCCATGTTCCTCCCACGCTTTCACCATCTTTTTATCTTTTCTAAACATTCCTTCTCCGGAACATGGGGCATCAATCAAAATTTTGTCAAAGTATTCCGGAAAATATTCTTCCAATTTTCCCGGCTCTTCACTTAAAACAAGCACATTGCCAACGCCAAAAATCTCAATATTTTTCAGCAACCCTTTCGCTCTTGAATTGCTTATATCATTGGCGATTAAGACTCCTTCTCCTTTTAACTTTGCTCCAATTTCAGTCGCTTTTCCTCCCGGTGCAGCACAAACATCCAGCACCTTATCTCCCGGCTCTATCGGAAGTCTGTTCGCAGGTGTCATAGCACTCGGTTCTTGCAGATAATATAATCCCGCAAAATAATACGGATGTTTTGCAGGCTGAACCTTATCGCCATCATAATAAAAACCATTCTCAATCCAAGGTATCGGTCTGATTTCAAACGGACAGATTTCCTTAAATCTCTCTACGCTGATTTTCTTTGTATTTACACGCAAACCGTAAAATCTCGGTTCATCATAACATTTTATATAATCGGAAAACTCTTCTCCCAATAACATTTTCATTTTCTCTTCAAATTTAGTTGGTAAATTCATGTTTGCCTCCTTCATATCAGCATTTAGTATAACATAATTTCATTTGCTTTGACTAGGAGAAAGCATATTTTAATTTATGATTTTCCAAATATCGCAAGAGCCAGTATGGATTTACACTTATCTCTTTTCCTTTGTCATAAAAATATATTCCCATATGAAGATGCACGGGAAACTTTCCTCTCGTTCCTTCTTTTCCATATCCGGTATCTCCCATATAGCCAAGAACTTCGCCTGCTTTTATTTTCTGCCCGATTTTTATATCACTATAAGAGTCTAAATGTGCGTAGTAAAAATATCCACCCGATTTTCCGGTAATTCCAACACGATAACCGCCTTTTTCAAGCCACCCCTTCTCCGATACAACACCGTCTGTCATGCTTACAACAGGATACACGCCTGCAACATTTTCTTTCGCCATAATATCCGTTCCCTCGTGCCCTCGCTCACCTCCGTATGTCCGATTTGCCTGCCAACTATCCACATAGGAAACAGTCAGATTTTTATTTTCAGAAGACCTAGGGACAGGAAAATATTTCAAATCATTCCAAATTTCTTTGCAAATCTTATCATATTTTGTCCACTCTTTATTATCCACCCATTTTTTGTATAATTCTTTATATGTACTCCTCTTATCCGCCCCCAAAAACTGTTTTCCAGAAAAATTGCTTTCCAGCAAATATAATCCTGCTATCTTTCCTTTGTTTTCTTCCTGTTCAATAATTTTTATAACTTTTTCATCTATCTGTTGACTTCTGAATTTTTCCGATACAACTGTTTTTTCATTCAATCTTTTTATCTGACTTTCACTTACCAACTTATATTTTCCCAAAACTATAAAAAAAGAAAATAGTAATACAAGAAGGAGTAAATTTCCACCTGCTTTTTTCTTCATGAAAATCTCCTTTTTGTATTACTATATGTTCTTATCTGATTTCTATTTACAGTTTTTTAAAATTGCTTTCAGCAAATCCCATGTACGATGTGTGGACGCAATGTTTAATTTCTCATTTGGCGAATGAATACTTAACATCTCCGGTCCAAACGAAACACAATCTAAACCTTCCAATTTTCCTGCAAACAACCCGCATTCCAATCCGGCATGAATTGTTGTCACTTTCGGCTCTACGCCAAATAATTCTTTATATGTATCCACTACAATCGGACGAATTTTTGAGTCTGTTTTATATGCCCACGCCGGATACTCACCTTCTACTGAAGATGTTCCGCCTAAATATTCTGCCCACATGGCGAGAACTTTTTTCATATAGTTTTTCTTGCTCTGTACAGCACTTCTTACACGATAAACTGCCGTAACCTGTTCTTCTTCAGTCTTTACAATTCCTAGATTTAATGAAGTTTCCACAAGTCCTTTAATATCTCTGCTAAAGCACTGTACCCCGTCAGGTGTTGCCACCACTAAGAAAATTATTTTCTTTGTACTTTCCTTTGTCATGGCATTCACTTTCTGTGCCGTTTCTTCTGACACTTTAACCGATAAGTCAGGTTCATCCTGCCCAAACTCTGCTTTGAACACCTCTGTACATTCCTGAAGTATATCTTTTGCCTTCTGCACTTCTGAAGAACAGAGAACAATTTTACTTTCTCCAAAAGGTGTGATTACATTCGGTTTTGAACCACCGTCTATTCCAACAAGAGCAAAATCCACTTTCTCCATTGCCAACATCATTAACATTCTTCCCATTAACTTATTGGCATTTCCATGTTGTTCATGAATTTCCAATCCGGAATGTCCACCTTTTAATCCGTCAACACCGAAAGTCAATATTGTACCTTCTTTTTCTTCTCTGTCCACAGGAATACGAACGACATTCTCATATCCACCCTCGCATCCTGCCACAATCGTTCCCTCTACATCGGAATCAATATTCAGTAACATACGACCTTTCAACACAGACAAATCAATTGCATTCGCTCCACCCATTCCTTCTTCTTCATCTACCGTAAATACTGCCTCAATAGGAGGATGTTCTAAATCTTTACTTGCAAGTATAGCCATTGCGTAAGCGATTGCAATACCATCATCTCCGCCCAGCGTCGTTCCCCTTGCCTGCACATATCCGTCTTCCACATATACATCAAGCGCATCTTTTGTAAAATCATGTGTTGAATCCTGTACCTTTTCGCAAACCATATCCAAATGTCCCTGAATAATAACCGGTTCTGCATTTTCATATCCTTTCGTTCCGGATTTCTTAATAATGACATTATTAGCATCATCCTGCACATACTCAAGTCCTAATTCTTTTGCAAAATTCACACAATAATCACTGACTGCTTTTGTATTATAAGTCCCCCTTGGAATCTTTGTCAGTTCTTCAAAATAATGAAATACCTCTTTTGGTTCTAAATTTTCTAATGCCATCTTTCTTCCCTTCCTTGCCAAAAATTCTACTATCATTTTCACATATTGTACATAAAAAATCAAGTATTATCATATATTTTTTTATATATTGTACAAAAAACGGAGTCTTTTTATATGAAACGCAAACTTTTTCCTTTCGCTCTCATCAGTATATTCTTTTTTATGCTTGTGAAACCTAACGCAACATTTTTAGGAGCAAGCGAAGGTCTCCTTCTGTGGTTTCAAATCGTTCTCCCTACACTTTTCCCTTTCATGATTATTACGAACCTACTCGTCCGTACAAATACTATGTTCTATTTTTCCAAGTGGCTTTCACCTGTCCTAAGTCCGATTTTTTCCGTAACTCCTAATGGAACATTTGCCATTTTAACCGGATTTATGTGTGGATACCCTATGGGTGCAAAAGTTACTGCCGATTTAATAAAAAACGGAAAAATTTCCAAAAATGAAGGTGCTTATCTTCTCTCCTTTTGCAATAATACAAGTCCGATGTTTATTATGAACTACGTCGTCCTCAAAAACCTAAAACATGAAGAGTTACTCTTTCCATCCCTTTTCATTTTGTTCCTCTCTCCTATTTTATGCAGTTTCCTTTTTCGTCTTTACTATTTGCGAAAAGAGCAGCCCCAATCTCGCTCTATCATTTCCTCCCCCCATTTATATTTTCACTTTCATATATTGGACAGCACTATTATGAACGGATTTGAAATGATTACAAAAGTAGGCGGTTATATCATTCTCTTTTCCGTATTCATTACACTTTTTAAGGAACTTCCTTATCTCTCACCATTATGTACAACATTTATATTGCCGTCTTTGGAAGTCACAAACGGTATTCCGATGCTTCTAACATCCGGTTTATCTTTTCCTCTTACTTTCACATGCATTATGAGCCTTGTTTCTTTTGGAGGTTTTTGCTCAATTGCCCAGACAAAATGTATGTTGGAAGACACAGGGCTTTCCATTATTTCCTACACAATAGAAAAACTGATTACCGCTATGGTAACCAGTTTTCTCTCATTTTTCTATATTTATTTTACTCTATGAAATATTATTCTTCGCTCCCAAACTCAGATTCAATTCCTCTATCTGATTTTTCAGGTACTTCTAATTCAGCACGGTTTGTGCGTACAACTTCATAACACTCACGCAAAGAATTGATAAGGCTTTCATATTTTGTTGTATATGTGTCTAAGGAATGTGCGATAATTCCTTCTGCATTTGCTAAAATATCGCTTGCATACTGCATTGCACCGATACGAATATCGTTTGCGTCATTTGTTGCATTATCAAGAATTTCCTGTGCCTGATCTGTTGCAGTCATAACAATTTCATTTGCCTGTGCATATGCCTGCTGCATGATTTCATGTTCACTTACAAGTTCATTTGTCTGAATCTGTGCTTCTTCAATCATGCTCTGTGCTTTTGCCTGTGCATCCGCCAAAATCGCATCTTTATTTGCGATAATCTTCTGGTAACGTTTAATCTCATCAGGTGTCTTCATACGAAGTTCACGTAATAATTCATCAATCTGCTCTTTGTTTACGATAATTTTTGAAGTAGACAATGCCTGAAATTTACAACTGTCAATATACTCTTCGATTTCTTCAATAATTTGTTCAATACGACTACTCATAATTTATACTCTCCTTTTACTTCATCTTTTCTTCTATTGCTTTTACAACTACTTCCGGAACAAACTGAGTAATATCTCCTCCAAAAGCAGCAACTTCCTTTACTGTTGTGGAACTCAAGAAAGAATATTCTATACTTGTCGTCAAAAACAGCGTTTCCACATCCGGCTCTAATTTATGATTTGTCTGCGTCATCTGTAATTCATATTCAAAATCAGTAATTGCCCGCAATCCTCTGATAACTACTTTCGCATCCATCTCTTTTGCAAAATCAACTAAAAGTCCTTCAAACTCTACTACTTTAACATTTTTTAACTCTTTCGTTGCTTCTCTCAACATTTTAACACGTTCTTCTACAGAAAACAACGGAGTTTTTGCGTTATTCTTTAGCACTCCTACAATTAGTTCATCTACAATTTTAGAGGAACGTTTAATTATATCCATATGTCCCAAAGTTACCGGATCAAAACTCCCTGGATAAATTGCCCTTAACACACTTCTTCGCCTCGCTCTCTCTCAATAAACAGGTGTTTATTCGTCTTATACTCTTTTGTTTTAGTGACATAAAAACCAAATTGTTCCAAATAGGTAAATTCTGTTTCCTTTGTTGCCTCTACAATAATGACCGTATCCTCATTTACCAAATCCGATTCTGCCAGATATTCTAAAACCTGTTTCTCTAATCCTTTCGCATATGGCGGGTCCATAAAAATATAGTCAAACTGGGTTTTTCCCTCCAACTTTCTCAAAGCAGTCAGCACATCCGTCTGCATTGTAACCGCATTCTTGTCCAACTTTGTAAATCTTAGGTTTTCCTTTATATATTGCATTGCCTTAGGATTGTTCTCAACAAAAACAGCCTCTTTCGCTCCTCTGCTCAATGCTTCGATTCCTATTCCGCCGCTACCACTAAATAAATCTAAAAACATACAATCACACAAATATGGAGAAATCATGTTAAATAATGTTTCCTTAATCCTGTCCGTTGTCGGTCTTGTTTCCAGTCCATCCAATGTCTTTAATTGCAATCTTTTCGCACTTCCGCCTATAACTCTCATATATTCCCTTTCTCTAAGAGATAACAATCTTTTTCTCGTTTATTATAATTAGTAAAGCAACAAATGTCAAATATTGCCTTGTTATTTATAGGAATTTCATATATGTAAAAAAGCCCGTACAAACATCGTTTGCACGAACTTTTACATATACAGTTTACTCCACACTCTTCTCGTTAGATTTAATACTCTAATAAATTCTTTCCTCAATCGCAAAGAATAGCACCATATCTTAACGTAAATACGATATTTCCAATTAGTTCGGCAATCAATATAATGCTCTCCCCGATAAAAACCTCGTAAAACTCCTAAAATCTGCTCATCCTTTATACAAAACTCAGGCACATACTGATTATCTCCGCAGAGTATATATTCTGTATTTCCGACATCTATAACCCGATGAAGAATATGCGCACCGTTTTTTCTTTGATATAAAATCACATCATATTTTTCTATCTTTTCTGTAGGACGTATGATATGTAAAACATCTTTCTGAGGTCTTATGCACGGTAACATACTTACTCCTGATGCCACTGTCAAAATCTCTTTTTCTTCTTTCAATGCCTGTTCCAGCGTTTTTTTCTCACGCTCTATCATATTATTTCTCCAAAATTCCTGCATCTGAAAGTTGTATGATAAATTTATCTATATCCTCCGCCGCTCTATTGCTGCTTACTTCATAGTTTTCCAATACACTCTCGATTAAACTTTCTTTCGTCTGTTCTTTCTGCAATTTTTCCCATAAGAATGCACCTAGTCCATTCATCTGTATCATACCTTTAAATATGTCAGTTCCTGCTCCAACCGGCACAACCACATATTTTCCGGCTACTTTCCGCATGATAAATCCTTCTTTAATTCTCATCTTTCTTCTCCCTCATTGTTTCATATGCCATTTTTGCTGCCTCCTCTGAAATCGTACACTGCATACGATAAATAGGAACCTCATTCAAAAGTCCGTCAAGATATATCAACAGCATTTCGGCAGATTCTATTTCTTTTGGTACAATAGTCTGCTGCATCAAAAAAGAAATTGCTTCCGCAGACTCAATCCTTTTAATTTGATTGACTTCTCCCCTTTCTAGCATACAGATTCCCTGTAATTTAGCTTTACGATTCAAATTTTCATCTGTCTTTCCGCTAAATGCCGTTCCATATGCAAACCAACCTTCTTCCTCTCTGCGAATGGCAGGTTTATCATCATTGATAATAAGCGCCCGCTCCTCTCCGAAAAATGATTGCCATTGCTTTGTATGGGTCGATTTTCCTGTGCCGCTGTCCGCTGAAAAAAGATATGCCTTCCCATCCACTTCAACCGCAGAGGCGTGTAACATAAATCCACCTTTTAAAAGAAGTTTTCTATAAAACTGACTTCCCACAAATATATATTCACATTGCGCAACTGTCAAATGCGGCTGTTCACTTTGTTTTGCTCTACAAAACTCCTCCGTTAATTGTAGATAAATGTCCGTTCTCCCTTCTCCATCATATAAATAAGGTTTCATTTTTTCTCTCAGCATATCGTAAATTGGAGTATATTCTATAATACATCCTGCAATTTTATAACGCATTTTTCACTCCTTCTTTTGAAAAAAGGACTTGGTGATATTTTCTCCAAGTCCTTTTTGATTAGTCAATTACAAATTGTTTTTTTACCTGTTTTAATATTCCATCTTTATAAACATACATACTTAATTCATAAGTTCCCGGTTTAAACGCAGCATTCATTGAACGAATTCTCAATACTTTTTGCTCTGCATCAAGAAAACTTCTTTCCAGCAATAGTTTTCCTACGGAAGATCCTCCACTGATTACCGAAAATCTAATCAAATTCTGTGCCGGAGTTTCATCAATTGCTGTTGTAAATGTAATATCCAAGCAAGTACTCATACTATCAGAATTCTCTTTATTATATACTATAGACTCAATCGCCAACTCCGATTCTTCCGGTTTTGGTGGAACATATGCAGGTATCTTCCCATGTTCCGTAAACTTTTTATAGTTTCCGTACTTATCTACATGAATTGCAAACCAATCTTTGTCTTTTCCATTATAAGTTATCTCAATCTCATTATATCCGGCATACATCTGTTTCCTTGTTGTTGCTACTACTCCATCAATAATATCTTTCCCTGTAGGAGTATTGTTATCTGACGCATAATCTCCATTGAAGTTATATGTTCCGATATAGAATACACCCTCTTCATCTGCTGTAAAACTATAGCGAATTTTATTTTCAGCAATACGTTCTACTTTGTGAGCTGTAGTTGATGGCGGTTCAAACTTAGAAACGAACGTCTTTTTTGCTACAGTTCCATCTGAAAATGTAATTTTTGCAGTATACTGATTATCTTTGTGGTTATAATTCTCCGGAATGATTATCATATATGTACATCTGTCTTCGCTTACCTTTAATGTTGCTTTATCAATTGTAATTTCAGAATCGCTTGGACAAATAAAAGAGAAATTATCCAATGTTAATGTTTCTTCAGGGGCTTTATTTAATTTAATTGTAATTGTATTTTTGGGTTTTTCACCGACTTCTACAATTTCATATACCGAAGAAATATTCGGGTCTTCTTCTATATTTCCACTAATCTGAATTGGTCCAAGTACATCCGATATCCTTCCATCAAACGCTTCCATTACATAATATAACGGATAGGAAACACCTTCTTCTAACCCTTTAATAATCACTTTGTTAAATCCGGTCTTAATTTGCTGTCTATATCCCTTTTTCACCATTTCAACAGATGGTATTCCAGTTACATCTCTACTAATCTGTGTATGTCCCGGAATATATACATAAACATATCCACCTTCATCCACATCAAAAAGGTCGAACTCTGCTCTTGTCGCTTCACTTCTCAATACAGTCGCATTGCTGACTGTAGGACAATCCACTTTATAACTAAATTTTTTCTGAATAATTTTTCCCGGCTCTACTTCCATAGAAAACGTATATGTACTATCTTTCGCAAAAATAGATGTTGTTACCGTATATACTTTTCTGTCTGTCGTTTCTGCTTTCAGAATAGTCATGTCTTTTCCACCGTGGCAGAGAATTTTCATATCATCGGCAGTCAACACTTTTTCAGTTGCTTTTTTCAATGTTACAATCATACGATTCATACCGCGTACTTCCACTGATAAAATTTCATTCGCCAATAAATCTTCACCAATTTCCACATCTACTTTATTGTTTCCGTTATCCTGAACCTTATCCAGTTTTCCATTTCCGCTGATTGTAGAATTTTCTCCATTTAATACAGCATTATCTACGGTATTATTTACTTTGATGTCCGAACCACTTGCCTGCTCTAATACATTTAGTTTTTCAGCAGGTGCGTTCACAACAAAATTTTTAATTGTTTTATTTACTACAATCTCTGCAATCTTTAATGTTCCGTTTACTGTCAAATTACTTGCTGCAGAAAGTTTTGAAACAGAAGTGCCGTTACCTAAATTAAGTATTAGATTTCCATCATTTCTACCAATAGAATTTTTCTTAGAAATTGTATCAAAAACTGTACTATTTGCTGTAATTGTACAGTTTGCACTTTCAGAAACTTCCAAATTTCTTACACGCAAATTATTGAAAATAATTTCTGCATTCTGTACAGAACCATCTACAACTATATTTCTATAGTTTCTGACTTTTGCAGTCGGTTCTAAAGTAAATTTTCCATTTTTTACATCTGTTGATGTAATTCTCAATGTCTGCTGTGTTACTTTCTTTGCATCATCACAGGCATCAATAATATTTTTTGCCAACCATGCTCTATTCTCAGAAGTAGTTTCTGCTGATTCTAACATTTTCTGTGCTGTTACATAGGAAGACTGTGTAAGTGTATTTCCATATGTAGTCTTTCCGTCTACGGTTATATAAGAACGTACTGTATAACGTGTATTGTACGTTGAAGCATTAAGTCCTGTCAAAACTCCTGTGAAATAAATTTTATCCTTTGTAATCTTCCAGTTATTAATTGCAGGAATGTCTAACGACTGGTAAGATTTTCCACTAAGCTTATAAGTACCTCCAAGTACCAATTCTTTTCCATCTGCTTGCCAAACACTTGTAGGAATAATCACTGTACCATACTTGACTTTTTTTCCTTGTGCAATCAATTCTTGATAATACGCTTTATCTATAGATGAAATGACACGAAGTCCAACATTTCCTTCCATCCGAATTTCCATAGTTTCTGTATGAATATATGTTTCATCTTCTGCTGCTAATGTAAATACACTACTGCCTAATACGAATGTCAAGGCTAATAAAAATATAGAAATTGTCTTTTTTAGTCTTTTTGGCATTCTTCTTTCTCCTTCTAATTATTATTCATTCCAACTTTTAGGGACTGTAATTTCATTATCAGTTCCCCGCTGTGAATGTTGAGTTTCTTTTCTACTATTGTTTTTATCTATGCTCTCTGCATTTGGAAGTCTTTCATCTTCGGAAACATTCGTTTTCAAAAAATCATTTTGCTTTGGGCTAACTATCGAAGTTTCCGATTTGTCTTTATTTACCTTAATCTCTTTCTTTAAAAACGGAAAACACCAAATGCATAATACTACACAACCTGTAAGAATACTAATGGCAATTCTTTTTCGTTTCTTCATACTCTCACCATCTAATATGCTCTAGTCTGGAACACCTTCCCATGGATTCTCAGCATCATTATCCCCATTTCCACTCATCATAATAGTTTCTTCCGTATTAAATTTTACTACGTTTAATTCTAAACCATCATATTGCTCTCTTTTCATCACTTATCTCCTTTTCCTTAATGAATTCATTTATTTTTTGTCGCCACGATTATATCCTATTTTTTTATGATATGCAAGCAAAATTTATCCCCTGTTTCCAAATTGAAAAACAGATGACTTTTTCTTCCCTTTTTAATATTTTCCATACATTTTTTTCATATAAAAGCAATAGGAAACAACTGTAGGAATACCAATCCATGATAATACAGTAATGAATGTTACTATTTCAAAATTTTCTATCGTCAACGAACACCCCACATACAGACAGGCAATAGGCAACGAAATAATTCCTATAATTCTATGTGCTACATTCCATGTATCCTCATCTCTCACCGTCCAAGGAAGTCTTAAACCGGTATGCCTTGTAAATGGCAGTTTAGGAGAAACACTTCCAACAACTATTATGACGCAGGCAATCAATAACATAGCAAATACTCTTTCTTGATATTCTGAAAATGAAACCATGCCTGATGCAGTCAATATGGAAACGGTAATTGCAACTCCTAATACAACTATATTGAAAATCGTTGTTACCCGCAATGTCTTTATCCGCATATCCTTTGTTGTTTCACTTGTCAACAATGTTAAATTTCTATATAAAAGAATAACTGCTGCTATGATACAAGTTCCAGACAGCACTATAGATACGATAGGTTGTTTTACACTCAAACTAACTAACATTGCCAAAAAGGAAAGAAAGATAATTATCCCTCTTTTTTCACTTGCTCTTTTCTGAACTGCTTGCTCACACTGTATTTCCGCTAATTGTTTATTCAGTTGTGCAAGTTCATCTGTTAATCGGTTCATATTTTCATTTTCAATTTCAACACCCAAAAGGGTGCTGACAGGCACTTCCAACAGAGTGGCCATACGCATCAGAACCTCTGCATCCGGAACGGATAATGCTTGCTCCCACTTCGATACCGTTTGACGTACCACATGAAGTTTGACTGCCATTTCTTCCTGACTCATGCCTTTTGCTTTACGATATTTTTTTATATTTTCACTTATCATGTTCATACCTTCTTTATCTGAGATTTTGTATCGATACTGTCTTTACTATACGTTGTAATCTCAAAATATACAAGCAACGAAAATTAACATGCGTTATAAAACCTTTCAATCGGATAAAATATTGTTTTTTAATAATTTACATGATATAGTCTAATTAAATACAAAATACTTTTTATAAAGGAGAATTTTTTCTATTGTGATGAATGCACATAAAAAATCTGCTGGCAATTCTAACTACCAACAGATTTTTTATTAAGAAATACTTGGCTTTTTATTTACCAGCCATCTGTTTTTCTTGTTCTTCAATCATTTTTTTTACCATATATCCGCCTACAGAACCGTTCTGTCTTGATGTGAGGTCACCGTTATAACCATCTGTTAATGGTACTCCAAGTTCACTCGCTACCTCATATTTGAATTTATCCAATGCTGTTTTTGCTTCAGGAACAGCAGTCCTGTTTGATGAACGACTTGCCATGATAATTTCCTCCTTTAAATAATGAAATGATTTTTTGTAACATCCTGTTGTTTTGTTACAAGAATAGTATGTGGAATATTTTTTAAATTACACTAGCAATTCTTTCTTTTTTTGACAAAATTTGTTATCTATTTAGGAGATATGAAAATATGAATACGATATGGTCTGATTATATACAAAGCATAAATACTCTATACCTTTCCCGCACATTAAGATTTTCCGATACCTACAAAGAAAACTACATGAATTTCTTCAATATCGGTAACAAAAAAGATATTTTAGAAATTGGCTGCGGTCCGGGAGCATTAACCAATTCTCTTTCTCGCTGGTATCCTAATACCAATATTATTGGAATAGACAGGGATACTTCTTTCATTGAATTTGCCAAACAAAAAATGCCCCACCTAAAATTTATTGAAGCTGATGCAACCGCTTTACCTTTTAAAGATAATACTTTTGATGTTGTTATTTCTAACACTGTTCAAGAACACATTCCTCCCGAAAAATTCTTTAACGAACAATTTAGAGTCTTAAAACCAAACGGAGTCTGTCTTGTACTATCTGCAAGGCGTGGTATTCAGTTAATGGCTGACTGTATTACTCAAGAAAATACTTTTGAAAAAGAAATTTGGCAAAGAACGGAACATTTTTTTCAAAATATACATGAAAAATACGAAATCGGGCAATATACGATAAGCGAAAAAGATTTGCCTCATGAAATGGAAAAATACGGATTTCATCATATTTCCACAGATTATTTAACAATTAATTTAACCCCTGACAATCCAAATGTTTCTAGAGAAACCGCCCATGAAATAATAAATTCATGGCGTCAAACAAGTATTGACTCTATCCATTCATTGTCCCATATTACGTCTGAAATGATAACTTCATCTGACCTCATTAAAATGAAAGAATTGACTCAGTCTAAATTTGACAAACGAATGGAACTCTACAACAAAGGAATTAAACAATGGGATACTGCCGTATCTTTGATAATGATAATAAGAGGGGTGAAAGAACCGACAAATCATACAAAAAATCGCTAAAGTTATAAAACTTCAGCGATTTTTCTTCATTTTTTATGTATCTTCTTCGCAGAAATACAACATTTGTCTATCTGTATCATAAATTGCCAGTATCACGTTAAGGGGACACGCATTTCTAATTCCTTCACAAGTGGTGCCTATTTTGTCGCTTTCTTTATTGCGTAAAAAATAATATCCATTTTCTACTTTTGGCATAAGTACATTTCCTTTATCATCTGTCATATACGGACCTGAAATTTCTATTGGGTCATCAGTTTCTTTCCTAGTTCCGTATGCTAAAGTTTCCGCTTCTTTATCAAGAGGCAGTTTCTTCCATCTCTCATCATCTTTTATCTGTTTTTCCAGTTTGTCACCAGAAAAATCCAAGACAACATATGTTGTCCCATCTCCATGAAAACCACCATGTGTATCAAGGACAGTAATTTCTTTGCCGGCAGATACGTCTAAGCCTATTTTCTCAGAAATTTCTTCTGAAAAATCAACCGAACCACAGGCACTTATCTGAAGTGTAAGAACTAAAATAATCCCAACTATTGCGAAACATTTTTTCATTCTAACTCACTCTCCTGATACTCCAAAATATCTCCCGGTTGACATTTTAATGCTTCACATAATTTGGTCAACGTAGATATTTTTATTGCCTTTGCCTTTCCATTTTTCAATATAGAAATATTTGCCATTGTAATTCCCACTTTTTCAGATAACTGTGTCACACTCATTTTCCTTTTTGCAAGCATAACATCAATATTAAAAATAATTTTGCCTTCCATAAACTACCTAAACTACCTCCTAAATCGTCAAAGCATTTTCTTCCTGTAATGTAGCCGCACCATTAAGAAATTCTCCAAAAGCAATACTTACAACAGCAACGGAATACCCAATAAATATAACCCCCAATGATAATATGAAAATACTCGGATGACTCTTATTTAATAAAAACAGTACAATATTTCCCAGCAAAAAAAATGTTGTATCTAAAACTGTCCAAAAAAACATTTTTTTCATTCTTTTTCCATTAATAAAAGTAAATATATTTCCTTGACGGACAGAAGTTGAAAATTTCCACATCAACCCTAAAACAATATAACAAGGAATTGCGGTAAGCCAAATAAAAATAGTCCATGGCAAATAGTAATTTGAAAACTCCGGATACCTACTTATAAGTTCCTTACTTACTGTTGGAAAAATCAACAGATAAATAGCAGTCCCGCAAATTCCCATCCCTAATATCATTCCCTTCAATAATTTAGATATTACATCTCGTTTCATTCTACTCCTCCTTAAAGACTTACTTTTAATATAACAAGATAATATCATTTAAATTATTAAAAATCAATATTTTTTTATTGTTTTACGATAAATTATTTTTCAAATTCCCATCTCACTTTAAAGAGTTGTTTCCAGCAATATATCACGCATATATTTCTGTATATATTTTCTTAAATTTTTATTCTCTTCTCTCTCTAAATTAGCGTCTTCTTCAAGAAGTCTATTTGCCGCCTCATTTGCATTTTGTAGTGTCTTTGCATCTTGAAATACATCTGCAAGTTTAAAATCTAACATTCCGCTCTGTCGTATTCCAAATAAATCCCCAGGTCCCCGCAATTTCAAATCTTCTCCGGCTATATAAAATCCATCATTGGATTTATTTAAAATCTCCAAGCGTTTTTTCGTTTCCTTCGATTTCGTTCCGGTCATAAAAATACAATAAGATTGATGTTCCCCTCTTCCCACACGCCCACGCAACTGATGTAATTGGGCTAGTCCAAACCGTTCTGCATTTTCAATCATCATCACAGTAGAATTTGGTACATTGATACCAACTTCAATCACAGTTGTAGACACCAGTACCTGCACTTCATTTTTTGCAAAACTTTCCATAATCTCATCTTTTTGTGCCTGCTTCATTTTACCGTGTAAGTATTCTACATGAATTTGATTTCCCAATTCTTCCTGAAGAGTTTTTGCATAATCTGTTACATTTTCTGCCTCCAACATCTCACTCTCTTCAACCATAGGGCAAATAACATAACATTGCCTTCCTTGACCGATTTGTTTTTTCATAAAATCATAAGCAGTTTTCCGATAAGATGTATCTACAACACAATTTTTTATCGGCAAACGATTCGCCGGAAGTTCATCAATAACGGAAATGTCCAAGTCACCATACAAAATAATTGCTAATGTTCTTGGGATTGGAGTAGCACTCATAACAAGAATATGAGGAGTGTTCCCCTTTTCCGCCAGTTTTTCTCTTTGCTTCACACCAAACCGATGCTGTTCGTCGGTAATTACAAGTGCAAGGTTTTTATATTTCACCTTTTCTTGAATTAAGGCATGTGTTCCTATAATAATATCCGCTTCTCCCTGTTCAATTTTTTCATACACCAGTCTTTTTTCTTTCGCCGTCATAGAACCTGTAAGTAACTCTGTCTGCAATGGAATATCATATTTATCAAACATCTCACAGACAGACTGATAATGTTGTTTTGCCAGCACTTCTGTAGGAGCCATTAACGCCCCCTGATACCCATTTAATCCAACAAGAATTAGTCCGAGTAAAGCGATAATAGTTTTCCCTGAACCCACATCTCCCTGAATGAGTCTTGCCATCACTTTCTCTCCGGTGAGATCTTTTTTAATTTCTTCCCATACTTTTTTCTGTGCATTCGTCAATTCATACGGAAGTCTATTTAAAAACTTTTCTATTTCCTTTGGAAATGCAAATGTAAATGCATTTTCTGTTCTTTCCTTTTTTTCTTTTAACTGTCTTAAAGATAAAATAAACAACAAAAATTCTTCAAAAACAAGTCTTTCTCTTGCATAATAATATTCTTCTTTCTTTCGTGGAAAATGTATACCCCTCACCGCATAATTATATTCTGCCAAATGATATTGAAGCCTTATATTTTCCGGAATAATTTCCTGTTTTAAATCCAATTTTTCTAAGGACTGCTGCATCATCTTTGCAATTGTATTATTTGTTATCCCTGCTGTTAAAGGATATACAGGCTGAAGTGTATTTTCTTTTTCCTGGTATTTGCTACTCGGATAAAAAATTTCCGGTTGTTCCATTGTGAGCATTCCCTTACGCCGTGTTACTTTTCCCCGCAGAGTGATGACACTTCCCGATCGAAGAGTTGTCTTCAAAAAAGGCATACGAAACCATGTCACTTTTAACTGTCCCGTAATATCACGCAGAGTCAACGTAGTTATCTGCATTGTGCGTGTTCCTGTAATCTGAACTGCTCCCCAGATTGTACCCGTAACCGTGACCGTCTTTCCTTCTTCCACTTCTACTATTTCCAACGGTTTCTCATATACGTCATAGGTCCTCGGAAAATACCGGATCAAATCTCCGACGGTAAAAATACCCAACTTATAAAACAATTTTTCTGTTTTTTCTCCTACACCTTTTAATTCTGAAATGTTCGATAATTCATTCATACTATTTTCTCACTCTTCTGATACAGAAAAAGCGACTCCGAAGAATCGCTTTTCCTTAATATTACATCTTTTTTATTCTACTGCAAGCACATAGTAATAAATCGGTTGTCCACCGAAATGCGTATCCACATCAGCGTCCGGATATAACTCTTCAATTTCTGCCGAAAGTCTATCTGCTTCCTCTTCTGAAACTTCCTGGCCAAAATACAAACTGATAAGTTCTGAGTCCTCATCTACTAACTGTGCAAGCATATCTTTTGTTGTTTCTTCGATAGATGTTCCAACAGAAAGAATACCTGCATCACCGATACCCATAATGTCACCCTCACGGATTTCTTTATCATCAATATGTGTATCTCTGACTGCATAAGTCACCTGACCTGTTTTTACATTCTTGATTTCTTCAAGCATTGTTTCTTCATTTGTCTTAACATCCATCTCCGGCATATAATTAATGATTGCCGTAATTCCCTGTGGAACTGTCTTTGTCGGAATAACAATAATATCTTTATCCTTTGTCAAAGACTGTGCCTGATTTGCTGCCATAATGATATTTTTATTATTTGGCAAAATAAAAATATGTTCCGCATTTACAGCATCAATTGCAGCAAGCATATCTTCCGTACTCGGATTCATTGTCTGCCCGCCTTCAATGATATAATCTGCACCTAATTCTCTAAAGATTTCATTTAATCCTTCCCCGATAGAAACAGCAATAAATCCCATCTCTTTTCTAGGTTCTTCTTTCTTCTTATTTGCTTCTTCCTGTGCAAGTTTCTCTGCATCACGAATCAATTTTTCCTGATGTTCCTCACGCATATTGTCGATTTTCATTCTCGATAACTGTCCGAAGGTCAATGCTTTCTGAATAGCAAGTCCCGGATCATTTGTATGCACATGAATTTTAACAATCTCATCGTCAGCCACGCATACGATAGAATCCCCGATGGATTCCAAATATGCCTTAAATTCTCTCTCGTCTTTTTCCGTAAATTCTTTTTCCGTCATAATAATAAATTCAGTACAATACCCAAATCTAATATCAGCCGGCACATCACTGTTTACCTTCAAAGTGCTTTTACTTGTACTTGGAGCAATCTTACTATAATCAATCTCTTTGCCCAAGAACGCATCATAAGCACCTTTTAACACTTCAAGTAATCCCTGTCCGCCGGAATCCACAACGCCTGCTTCTTTTAAGACCGGTAACATATCCGGTGTCTGTGAAAGAACATATTCCGCATGGTCGATTACCTGTGGAATAAAAATTTCTAAATCATCAGTAGTTTCTGCCAATTCAACTGCTTTCTCAGCAATTCCTCTTGCCACAGTTAATATCGTTCCCTCTTTCGGTTTCATAACGGCTTTATACGCTGTTTCCTTCGCTTTCATGCAGGCTTTCGCTAAAATAACCGTATCAACTTCTTTATGTTCTTTAATTCCTTTTGTAAATCCTCTGAACAACTGTGAAAGAATAACACCTGAGTTTCCTCTCGCCCCGCGAAGAGAACCTGAAGAAATCGCTTTTGCCAGTGATACCATATCAAACTGTTCAATCGCTGTCACTTCTTTCGCTGCTGCCATAATGGTTAAAGACATATTTGTACCTGTGTCACCATCCGGAACCGGAAATACGTTCAATTCATTGATAAATTCTTTTTTCGCCTCTATGTTACCCGCACCTGCCAAAAACATCTTGGCAAGCACTTCTGCATTTATTGTTTTTGTTGCCACAACAAAATCCTCCTTAAACTAATCGATTACTCTTACGCCCTCGATGTAGATGTTAATTTTATCTACTGACATACCTGTAAATTCTTCTACTTTATATTTCACATTGCTGATTAAATTCTCTGTGACAGCCGAAATACTAACACCATAAGAAACAATTACATGGAAATCCAGCGTAATTCTGTTATCTTCTGAAATATATACCTGAATTCCGTGTGTCAGGCTTTCTTTCTTTAGCAGTCTTACAAGACCGTCCTTCATATTCACTGCTGCCATTCCCACGATTCCAAAACATTCCACAGCAACAGATCCTGCATATTTAGCAATTACTTCAGGGTCAATTGTAATAATTCCAAAGTCTGTACTCATACTACCTTTCATATCTATACCTCCAATTCATTCTGGATTTAATCGTATTTAACATTTGTATTATACTCTGTTTCAACGTTTTTTACAACATTTTCCGAAAAGTTAAATAAGAGGAAAATAAACTCTTGCATATTTTATACTTTTCTGCTAAAATACTTAGTGTTGTGAGTCTATTATGGCTATTAATATCGTTAGGAGGTGCAATCATGGCTAAATGTGCTATTTGTGAAAAGGGTGCTCATTTTGGAAACAACGTAAGTCACTCTCATAGAAAAACACCAAAAATGTGGAAATCTAATGTAAAATCAGTAAGAGTTAAAACTGAAGGTGGTTCTAAAAAAATGTACGTATGTACTTCTTGCTTAAAATCAGGAAGAGTTGAACGTGCTTAATTTACGCAATGATAAAACGAGATGATTTTATATCACCTCGTTTTTTTGTTGCCACTAACTTCTATTTTCCGTCACAGCAAAACATTATATATCCTGACAGGAAGCAAATAATAATAATTGCTACCTCTAAAAATGTACTGGAAAGAAACATGGACAACAACATACCCACTGCTATCCAAAACAGCGCAAATCCGATTACCCTCTTCATCTTCCACTTCCAATTACACTTTTATTCATTATATGAAAGAAATTCTTTTTTATGACTTACTTCCCTCTTCCAGTATTTCAGCCACATCTTCTTCCGTCATCTTCTTTTCTTTGCTTTGACTGCTGAAACGTTCTACCACATCAGGAACCATATCCAAAATTTTTGTAATTGTATCTTGATTTCTTATATTTACCAATCTTGTTTTTCCATCCTGAATTACAAGAACCGCACTCGGTGTCATTTTTCCTCCAAGTCCACCTGCTCCCTTATTCTTTTTCTCCTGCTCAAAAGCACCTGCTCCCACCGCAAAAGATACATCAACTAAAGGCAAAATAATCGTTTCACCGATATGAATTGCTTCACCTACTACTGTTTTTGACGAAATCACACTGTCCATTCCCTTAAAAAGAGATTCTACCGTATTTCTGAAATTGTTTTCTGCCATTTTAATTCCTCCATTCATTTTGTTTATAGTTGAAATTCCCGTATATGTTTATACGTCTGTCTGATTTCTCTGCTGCGTATAATATTAAAAACAGGAAATAAGAAATAAAATCCTCTCACACATCCTTTTATACTTAATTCACCTTCCAAAACCGCCTCTTCAAAATCCGGTTCCAGAGAAACTGTATTTGCATAAAAAGGATACCACATACTAAGTATCGCCAATGTCTTTCCTGTCAGATAAGGGTCTGAAAAACCAAAATGTACTCTACCCTTTATCTTTTTCGGTCTTAAATATTTCAAAAGTCTTACTGCTTCACGTTTCGCATTTTTCCATACACTCTGATGCAATTCATCCTGTAAAAATTCTAACACTCTATCTTTTTTATCTCCGAGCAGTTTTATCTTATCACAAAGATTACATATTGTGCGTTTTATCTTTTGAAAAATTTTATTGCATTTTTCTGCAAATGATTTTTTTTTGTTCTTAACCTGTTTTTTCGGCTGGTTTGTTTCTATCTGTTTCACAACTTTTTCAAACTGCTTTTCTTCTTTCTTCTCTGTCGGTTCTTCCGTTTTTTTTACATTTTGTGGTTTTATTTCCGTTTCTGTCATTTTCTCCAGCTTTACCACATTCCACTTTTTCCATGCAGTTCTTACCTGCCATTCCGGTTTTTTGTCCGCATAAAATACATACCCCGACAGTAAATGTAAAAACCATGAAAATTTTATCCTTACTTCTAAAGACTGCAACGTACCTTTCCCTTTCGCGTCTATCTGATAACGAATAGGCACAAACAACACAATCCCCGTCAGAAGAACAAAAAGCCCGAGGATAACTAAAATCAATATTCCTATTATTTTTAGTAGTATACATAAAATATGTAGCATTTAAACACCTATACTTTACTTTCCTGAAATTCCTGCTGCGTTTCTAAAATATATCTCCGCAAATCCGCATCACCGTAGTGAAGATAAGTATCTTCTGTAATCCGTTTTATTAGTTCCAATGCTTCCGCATAACAGGATGCCACGCCGACGACAAGCATCGGCTCTTCCATCCATTTCTTTTGCAAAAGCAAAACAGAATCATAACATTCTAACTGATTTGTCGGATTGTTAGAAAGTACAATCAGATAACAACTAAATTGCACTTTACCTGCCTTTAATTTTTCTATAACATTTACCTGTCTTGCTTTCAGACTCTCTCCGACATATAACTCTCCATAAAATTTCATCCAATTCCTTCTTTACGACTTTTAACTAATAATAACTGTTAAAAACTTTTTTTGCAACATTTACCGCTTTTGTTCCTGTAGAATCCGAACCTTCAACCACAACACTAATAACCAATTCCGGATTTTCCACATTTGTAAATCCTACAAACCATGAATGTACCTTTTCTTTATCGACGCTATATTCCGCAGTTCCCGTTTTACCGGCAACAGAATATCCCTGTCCGTTAAGTGTCTTTGCAGTTCCCTCTTCTACTACCGCTTCCATATATTCTGTCAGTTGAACTGCTTCCTCTCTTGTCATTAATGTAGCGTACTCTTCCGGCATATTTTTCGTTACCGTTGTTCCAGAATAATTCACTACTTTATCAACCAAATATGGTTTCATTAACTTTCCTCCATTGGCAATGGATGAAGTAATTAACGCCATATGATATGGGCTTACCTGTGTTTTCCCCTGTCCCATAGCAGTCATCATCACTTCAGAAGAAGGGTTTTTTGGAGATAACACAAATTTACTTGCACTGTACATAAGCGGTGACGGTAAATCTTTATTAAACAGCAACTGTTCCGCAGTCTTTTTATATTTGGAAATCTCTAACTGTAAACCAATGTTAGAAAAAGAACTGTTGCATGAATTTGCAAACGAACTTCTCAAGTCTTCCATTCCGTGTACTTTCTTGTTGTTACAATGAATAACCGTTCCGTTATGTTCAATTTTACTTGTACATTTGTACTGATAAGATGCGTAATCACTATTCTCTCTTATATATTCCAGAGCAGTCACAATCTTGAATGTCGACCCCGGTGCATATTTTCCCTGCATCGCACGGTTTAACATAGCGCTGTCCTTATCCTGATTTAACTCTGTCCAGTTTTCTGCCACATAATTCGGATCAAACGTAGGCTTTGAAACGAGTGATAGAATTTTTCCCGTATCCGCCTCCATAACGACAACCGCTCCTTTATTATCTCCCAAGGCATCATATGCCGCCTGTTGCAAATTCGTATCAAGGGTTGTCACCACATTATCTCCTATGTTTTTCTCCCCTTTAAATTCTTTCATAATTTTCTCCAAAATGAACGCATTGGATGTGAGAAGATTAAAATTCTCTTTTGACTCCAATCCCGCCTTACCTTTTGAAGCATACCCGACAACATGAGCATATAAATCCCCGTAAGGATACTCCCTTATCTCTTTTCCTTCTTCATCCACTACTGTTCTTGCAAGCACTTCCCCGTTTTTATCTAAAATCTTTCCACGTATTACTCTGTCCGCAAAAAGATCCTGTCTTGTATTATAAGGGCTATTAATAATAGTTTTCGCCTTAAACGCATTAAAATATACAATATACCCCATTAAAACAAGAAACAGACTGACAAACAAATATGAAATTCTCGCAAATTCCTTATTTGTAACTTTTTTACGCTTTTTCTTTTTCTTCTTTTCTGTCGGTTTCTTCTGTGCCTGCTTTTTAGCGGGCTGTCTTTTTTGTACGCGGTCTTCGTCTTGACTGTTCGGAAGCCGCTCCAGACGTGCGTCCAGATCGTCGTCTGTCAGAATCGTAATATCGTCGTCTATCAGACGGCTGTTTCTTTGTTTTCTGTCTTTCTTTTTTTCTCTCAATGATTTCTTCCTCGTCTTCCCTTAATACATATAATCCCTGAATAATTGCAAACATCATAATCGTACTCAGTACGGAGCTTCCTCCATAACTTACCAAAGGAAGCGTAACACCCGTTAGAGGAATGAATTTCGTTACTCCTCCGATTGTAAGAAATATTTGGAAAATATAACACGTTCCAAGTCCAAGTGCAACCAGCTTATAGAATGTATTTCTCAGTTGCATTGCTATATTAAGAAACATTACATAACAACTTACACAAATCAGCATCAGACAAAGGGCGAAAATTAAACCCAATTCTTCTGCAATCGCCGCAAAAACAAAATCTTCCGTTGCAACCGGTATTTTATCTGCTGCTCCCTGCATAAGTCCCATGCCAAACCAACTTCCCGTACCAATTGCAAACAAAGACTGTGCAATCTGATGTCCTCCTGCCGTTTCCGGACTGATAGGTCCTTTCCAAACTGCAACGCGGGTACGCACATGACCAAACAAAAAATATCCTGCCACAGCGGCAATTCCACCACCGGACACACCCGCAAATAAATACAACGGCTGTCTTGTCGCAACGTAAAGCATAATTAAATATACAACAAATAAAATTAACGCTGCCCCTAAATCCGTACTCAAAACAAGAATAATCACATGAGTTGCAGCTATAATCGTTGTTACCACTACATCTTTAAACTCTGTTGATTTTTGCAGCCTGCTGGCAACAAAAAATACAAACGAAATTTTAACAAACTCTGACGGCTGAATACCTATCCCCGCAATAGTAAAACCAAGTTTTGCTCCCCCCGATGTACTCGCTAAAACAAGTACAAGAAAAAGCGCACATATTCCTATCCCCGCATACAGATATGTCCAATCCGCCAGTTTCTTCATTTTTCTTATAACTACCGGTATCACTAAACTAATTAAAATCGACCCCGTCACAATGACGCATTGCTTTATCGCCCTCTGAAAAGACAATCTTGTCAAAATAATAAATCCGATTGTCAAAAGCATACACATATTATTTACAACAAGCCTTGAAATCTTCGGATAAATTTTCGTATAAAGCAAAATAATCCCGCCAAGCAAAACAACCTGCACAAGATAAAAAGCAACCACTTTAACGTCATCCATTTTCAAAAACAGCACGAGATACGCCATAAAATGTATGGAAAACATCAATCTGTTCTGTCTTCTCAGCAATTTTCTTTTCTTATATTCATCTTCATATCCAAATACCGAAAAACAAAGATATGTATAAATCGCTATACAGATAATCATCAGATATTTCGATAATTCAACTATAATATTTACCAAATTTTCACCTACTTTACTCCGCGTTTAAAATGCCCTCTTGTAAATTCCTTTTCAAACGCTCCTATTTCTTTATTTTTAACAAAAACATCCGCAAATTTATTTAGGATTTCTTCAGTTTCCCTTCCACTTTCCATTGTAAAATGAAGTCGGAGTTCTCTTGGATTTAACCGCAAAATATCTTCCTTCTGTTCAAGCAGACACAGCGGCTCTGCATTATAAATAATATTATAACAGTAATCGCAGCAGTTTTTCGCCGTAAACTGTTTATTATATCTGTCAATCATCTTTGTATATCCGCTCTGTCGATTGCATTTTCCGGTTGTTTTATGAATACACTGTGCCGAAACCATCATCTGCAAATATCCATATACAATCAACTCACTCTTTTCACAACCGAGTTCCTGCAACTCCCTGCAATTCAATTCCAACGGTGCGGTAAACTCTTCAATCCCCTGTTCTTCCCAGAACCTTTTTGCCTCCTGATTAAACTGATACATATTTGCATCCAAAATAACATTGACCTGCGGAAACCGTTCGCGCATATAATAAAAACTCTCATAGTTTCTAATTAGGACCCCATCAAAAATAGATGCATCAAAAGTTTCTATATATTTCTTTTCTGTATCTTTTCTGAAAATATACGGCATGGCAAAATATATTTCTTTCCCACACCCTCTGGCTACAGAAGTAATCTCTGCCAGTCGTTTATTTTCCCAAGCACGTTCCACCATTGTACAGTCAAGGTAAATCCTCTTAACAAACTCATTGCCAATTACTTTAAGAAACTGCTCCTCTTTCTCAACATAAGCAAACAACGCTTGTATATTTTGTCTTTGTTTTTGTTTTTCTTCCTTTTCCTGTTCCTCTAAGGTCTTCTCATCAGATCGTCTGTAAACTTCACAAATTTCCTTTTCTAACAGTTCAAGACCATTTCTTCTTAACTCATTCAATTTCTGCATAGGCATAAAAAGAGTATCTTCTAAAGAAATCGTAAATGAATCAAACACAAACGGAGTATTCCCCGTCTTTCTCATCTGTTTTTCAATTCTCTCTTCACTCATTGGCTGATTAAGAGCCTGTTCTGCCTTTTCTCCGCAAACAGTAACTTCCATATCATCAAACCATAATGTTAGTGTAGCATCTTTTTCTGTAGAAAGTATTAATTTCCCATTAATTTTTTCCTGTACTTTTCTCTCAACAAATTCTTTTCTCATTTCTTGAAGCAGTTGCTCATTTCGGGTACGGTTTAATATTTCTCCTTTTCCGATACGTTGCCCTTTTCGCAATCCAACGGTAAATTTCTGTCCTTCACTCACACTCTGCCCCAATGTATAGTTTTCTTTATCAGGCAATTCCAAAATATCTCCTCTGTGCAACTCCGTCAGTGCCTGCATATCTATTTCTTTACCACGCTGTCCGACTACTTTCACAGCTTTTATACCAGCGTGATTTGGACGATGTAAAGATAACATTTCTTTACCGTTTCTCGCTTGATAATATCCTGTATGGAATCCACCGCGATTATATAAATCCATTAAAATTTCTTTATCTTTTTGCGATACGGAATAGCCTTTTCGTCCCTTTTCTAAATATAAATCGACATATTTCCGATAAATCGACGTCACAGCCGCCACATACTCCGGCTTCTTCATTCTTCCCTCAATCTTAAAGGAGTAAATACCTGCCTCTGCCAAATCCGGAATAAATTCTACCGTACATAAATCTTTTAGGCTCATCACATAAGAAGTCTTTCCGTCCACTCTGTATGGAAGTCTGCACGGCTGGGCGCACTGTCCACGATTCCCACTGCGTCCTCCTAAAAGGCTACTGTACAGACACTGTCCGGAATAGCAGTAACATAACGCTCCATGAACAAAACTTTCAATCTCCACAGAAGTTTGTTTAGAAATTTCCTTTATTTCTTTCAAACTTAATTCCCTTGCGGTAACGACTCTTTCCACGCCCTGTTCTTCCATAAATTTCGCCCCGTCTACTCCGGTAATCGTCATCTGGGTACTTGCATGAATCGGCAGAGTAGGAAAATATTTCCGCACAAAACGAAGAACTCCCACATCCTGCACAATAACCGCATCCAATCCCTGCCTATAGTAAGGTAAAAGATATTCATATAACTCTTTTTTTAATTCTTTCTCTTTTAACAGTGTATTCACTGTCAGATAAATTTTCTTTCCGTGCAAATGAACATAGTCTATTGCTTCCAACAATTCTTCTTCTGAAAAATTATTGGCATATGCTCTCGCTCCAAACCGATTTCCGCCCACATACACTGCATCTGCACCTGCTGCAATCGCCGCTTTCAAACTTTCATATGATCCCGCCGGCGCTAAAATTTCTATTTCTCTTTTCATACCTGCTTCCTTTAAAAAAGACTGTCCATTGACAGCCTTTTATTTTTCACGATTTTCCAACTCTGTTTCCAGTTTTACAATCTTTTTTTGTAATTCTGTATTTTCTTCTTTCAACCTGTCTATTTCTTTCTCGGCATTTTCGCAATTCAACTGTACGGAAATCAATTCGTGTTTTAAGTCGTACATTTCTTTATCTTTCAACTCAATATCTGCCTCCGATGTTGTCGCCATACTCTTCGCCTTAAAATAGTCATCTGCAATGTTAAGAGCAAGAAGAATGCTTCTTGTATCTGCACTCTGCTTCTTATAGCCTTCCACACTGCTACATTCTTCCATCTTGCGATTTAGATATGTAGACACTTTCTGTAAATAGTCTTCACTTTCAAAGCCACTTAAAGTAAAAACCTTTCCTCCAATTAAAACTTCTGTATAATTTTTTGACGATGCCATAGGACACCTCCTTATTACTTTCTAATTCATGTTCTATCTATTATAAACCATTCAGATTGAAAATCCAACCATTTTAACTATTTTCCTCTGAAATTCCCAAATGATGATAGGCAAGGGATGTCACTACTCTTCCGCGAGGTGTACGGTGAAGAAAGCCGTTTTTTATAAGATAAGGCTCATACACATCCTCAATCGTTCCTGAATCTTCCCCAATAGACGCCGCCAACGTATCCAATCCCACCGGACCACCATTAAATTTCTGAATCATTGTAAGAAGAATATTTCTATCAATATGGTCTAAACCGTATTTATCCACTTCTAACAAATCCAATGCATAGTTCGCAGCCTCTTCTGTAATTACTCCATCATATTTAATTTGAGCGAAATCTCTCACTCGTTTCAGCAGACGGTTAGCCAATCGCGGTGTCCCTCTTGACCTTCTCGCCATTTCCATAGCGCCTTTTTCATCTACTTCCACTCCCATTACTCCTGCGGAGCGGATAATAATTGTCTGCAATTCCTTCTCCGTATAAAACTCTAAACGTTGTACAACCCCAAATCTGTCCCGAAGAGGTGCTGTGAGCATTCCTGCCCTTGTCGTTGCCCCTACTAAAGTAAATTGTGGCAAATCCAAACGTATGGAGCGAGCATTCGCTCCTTTTCCAATCATAATGTCAATAGCATAATCTTCCATGGCGGGATATAAAATTTCTTCCACCTGTCTGTTCAACCGATGAATTTCATCCACAAACAATACATCTCCTTCTTGAAGATTATTCAAAATTGCCGCCATTTCTCCCGGCTTTTCAATGGCTGGACCGGATGTGATTTTCAAATTCACTCCCATTTCATTTGCTATAATTCCCGCCAATGTCGTTTTTCCTAAACCGGGCGGACCATAAAAGAGAACATGGTCAAGTGCCTCATTTCTTTCTTTTGCCGCCTGAATGTAAATGCGGAGCATTTCTTTCGCTTTTTTCTGTCCAATATAATCTTCCAGTAACTGAGGTCGAAGATGATTTTCTATCTTTAAATCTTCTTCCAGACTTTCAGTTGTAATAATCCTTTTACTCATTTTACTCTACCGCCTTTTACATCATCAGCCTTAATGCCTGTTTCAATATATCTTCTACGCTGCTGTCCGGCATCACTTCCGCCTGTCGTACTGCCCTCAACGCCTCTGTATTTCCATATCCCAGTGCCACAAGCGCCTGTACTGCTTCCGCTTGTACACTGTTATTCTGCACACCGGAAACGCCGTCTTCTTCCGCTGCTATGTGTTCAAGAACATCATCCATACTCAATTTATCTTTTAATTCTATAATCAACTTCTCTGCCGTTTTCTTTCCAATTCCCTGTGCGGCCGAAATTGCCTTAACATCATTTGACAATACAGCAAAACGCAAATCATCAGCACTTAAATTAGATAAAATATTTAATGCTCCTTTCGGTCCTATACCGCTAACACCAATAACAAGTTTAAATACTTTCAAATCATCTCTTGTCAAAAAGCCATACAATTGCATGGCATCTTCTTTTATATGTAAATATGTATGCAATTTTACTTCGCTATGTATCGGAGGCAATTTCCCCATAGACTGTGCCGGCATAAAAATACCGTATCCAACACCCCCTACATCCACAATCGCCTTTTCCTCTTCAACTGACACTAATTCTCCTCTTATATAAGAAATCATATTGCCCTCGCTTTCTCTTTATAAATGGATTTTATCAACCCGCTTTATTATCTCACCTGAAATAATTCCGATAATAATTCCCGTAATCAGCCCTGAAATCAATAACACTGCCGCATAATAAACCAAATTCAAACTTTCCAGCACTAGCATAGCGACAAGCAACTGCCCAATATTATGAAACACTCCGCCTGCCATACTGATTCCTAAAATGCTGAATTTCTCATTTTTCTTTAAGATATACATAACCGTCAGACTGAGTAATGAGCCTGCAAGACTATAAATAATGCTAAAAAGATTACCAAACATAAATCCCGCCAAAACTACCCTTGTCACAGACAATAGGTAGACCTGCTTTTTATCCGCCTTATACATGGCGATAACAATAACAAGGTTTGCTAATCCAAGTTTCACTCCCGGTATACCGATATGAAAAGGAATGAGCGACTCCACATAACTGAAAATCAATGCCAACGCCGTAAACATTCCGAAACAGACCACTTTATTTCTCATGGTATCCTCCTAATTTGCCACCCCATCCAACTCATTTTCTTCGCCCTCCACTACAGTAACAATAACTTTATTAGGAAGACATACAAGGCTTTCTCCCACCTTTGAAATGGCTTTTTGTTTTACACACACTTTATCCGGACATTTCGCATCCGTAATATCCGCTTTTCCTTCTTTAATAACAAGATGGTTTGTCCCATTCAGATTAATCTCTCTATTCTCTGAAAGAGCATATCTTCCCCGTATAACGCCGTCTATTTTCACTTCAATAACGTTCTCTCTGCCCTTCTCTTTTAAACTTGCTGCTACAAATAAGAAAACTGCTGCTGCAATAACAATTACCATTAATTTATAATCATTTTTTTTCATCTGCTATTTTCTCCCTGCTTATTTTATCATATTCATCCTAACTATGCAATCATATGTTCGATTGCATTTTGGATATGAATTAGTATATACTGTTTTTTATAAAGAATAAAGAAATGAGGATATATATGAAACGTCGTTATATAAGCATCGTGTTGACATTTTGTCTTCTTTTTTTAAGTGGCTGCACTAATAATAGTTCTACAGAAAAGTCAATCAGTAAAAGCGGTATATTTTTTGACACTCTTATCTCCATTAAAATTTGGGGAACAAATGATTCTTCCATTTTAGATGACTGTTTCCAATTATGTGACGAATATGAGAATAAATTCAGCCGCACCATTTCTGACAGTGAAATTTCCAAGATTAACCATAGTGGCGGTGCTCCTATAGAAGTTTCTGATGAAACAATCGAATTAATTCAAAAAGGACTTGATTACGGCAAATTATCTAACGGAGCTTTTGACATCACAATCGCACCGCTAAGTAATCTTTGGGATTTTAAAAACAATGCCGGAATAATCCCTTCTGAAACTCTTATTCAGGAGGCAAAAAGCCATGTAAACTACAAAAATGTAGTCGTTAACGGTAACACAGTTCAACTACTTGACCCTAAAACCGCCTTAGATTTAGGTGGAATTGCCAAAGGCTATATTGCCGACCGCGTGAAAGAATTTCTTATCAAAAATGACATTGAACACGCCATGATTAACCTTGGTGGAAATGTTTTGACAATCGGCGAAAAGCCAAATGGCACTCCTTTCCATATCGGTATACAGAAACCCTTTGCCGAACAGAATACGGCAATTGCATCTATTCCGGTAAATGATCAATCCATTGTTTCTTCCGGTGTATACGAACGTTATTTTAAAAAAGACGGCAAAATCTATCATCATCTTTTGGATCCCTTCACCGGTTATCCAAAAGAAAATAATCTATTAAGTGTGACAATTCTATCCGATTCTTCCGCTGATGGTGATGCTCTCAGCACAACCTGCTTCACTTTAGGGCTGGAAAAAGGAATGGAATTAATTAATCAATTAGATAATGTAGAAGCTGTGTTTGTCACAAATGATTATCGATTACATTGCTCAGAAAAAATAAATGATACCATCTTGAAATAAGAAGGTATCATTATTTTTTCTAGTAATAATAATATTGTGAAGATGCCGGAACGATGAATGCAAATAAAACCACTACTAAAATAATTGTTAAAATTGTCTGAATCACCCAATAAATCAACCATGCTCTACAATAATTTCTGCGGTTAGCATTTCCATTTTTACCAAACGCCCAAACTAAATATAAAATAGGGCCTACACATGGGATAATTGTTGCCAAAATAATCAGAAGCCATTCCCCTGTTGACATCACTTCATTATCATTTTGTTGATTGTAGTTATATTCCGTATTATAGTTATAATCATACTGATACGGCTGTCCATTTTCCTGTCCGTTGTTGTTGTAATTTTCTTCCATAACTCCAACTCCTTTTAGTTCGTATTTTGTTATTTATAATATCACATTCTTAGCCATTTCACAATACGCATCACCAAATTATCGCTATAATACGACATAGGAGGATTGCTCGGAAATTGTGTGACAAACCGATAAACATATAAAATTACCATTCCTAAAACGAGCATAATGGCATATTTTCTTAATCCTTTTAATGATTTCTGTCGAAAATATCTCTGCACCACAAAAACTATAAACAACAGCACTATCGGAAAAATAGCCGGATGTACATTCCACGCCTGTATCCATTCCCCCTTAAGAAAATGAACTCCCGCCCTTGTCAGCCCGCAGGCTGCACATGGAAATCCGGTCAGCACTACGAACGGACATCCGCTATGTAAAACAAATTTCATAAATGCAAAATAAAGACAAATACACACAAGTGCCGTTCTCATCTTTTTTACATCCTGCCAAAATAATTTACCTGCCTGTTTCCACATTCTTCTTCCTTACATAATAATTTTTTTCGGACATTTCTCTGCACACGCTCCGCAATTTGTACATTTTTCCGGATCAATATGTGCAATATTATCTTCTACTGTAATCGCATCATACTCACACACTTTCTGACACATCTTACAGCCGATGCATCCCGCCTTACATACGGACATTACATCTTTTCCTTTATCTTTTGAATTACACTGTACTAAATGTTTCTGCTCATACGGCACTAATTCAATCAAATTCTGAGGACAGACTGCGATACATTTTCCACACGCCTTACAAGCCTCTTTGTCAACTACAGCCACACCATTTTCAATATGAATGGCATCAAAAGGACATGCTTTTACACAAGTTCCAAAACCATGACAACCGTAGTTACATGACTTTGGTCCTCCATTTTGCATAGATTTCATCATTGTACAATCTTCAATTCCCGTATAGACATAATCTTTGCTCGCTTTGTCACAAGTCCCTGCACATTTTACAAAGGCAGTCATTCTTTTCTGCTCTTTTGCCTCAACTCCCATAATTTTACCGATTTCCGCAGCCACAGCCGCTCCTCCTACCGGACAACCGCTAATCTCTGCCTCTCCTTTTACAATCGCAGACGCAAGACCTGAACAACCGGCATATCCACAGCCACCACAATTATTACCGGGAAGAACACCTATAATCGCTTCTTCCCTCTCATCTGTTTCCACTGCAAATTTCTTTCCTGCCAGTCCTAAAAAAGCCCCGATAAATAATCCTGTTCCGCCTACAATTACGGCAGCAATTACTATTCCCGTTATACTCATTTCTCCAGCCTCCTAAATCAATCCCGAAAATCCAAAGAACGCTATCGCCATCAAACTTGCCGTTACAAGTACTATTGGCGTTCCCTGAAATGACGGTGATATATCATTATGCTCTGTTTTTTCACGAATACCTGCCATAATTACAATGGCGATTGTAAATCCTAAAGCAGTCGCAAATCCATTTACTACACTTTCTAAAATTCCGTATTCTTTCTGTACATTTGTAAGTGCCACGCCAAGCACTGCACAGTTTGTTGTAATCAGAGGAAGATATACTCCCAACGCTTTATATAACGGAGGCATCATTTTCTTCAAAAACATTTCAACAAATTGTACTAATGCGGCAATTACAAGAATAAATACGATTGTCTGTAAATATTCAAAATGTAACGGCGACAAAATGAATTTATAAATCAATCCTGTACAGAAAGATGAAATCGTGATAACAAACACAACCGCTCCTCCCATACCTGCCGCTGTTTCCACCTTTTTAGATACACCCAAAAACGGACAAATTCCTAAAAACTGACTTAAAATAACGTTATTTACAAGTGCAGACCCTACCGCAATAATCAATAACTCTTTCATTTTGTCCCCTCCTATTTATCGTTCTCTACAGGAAATATTCTTCCCTTGCAACCGTGATTTTCGCAAGATGCACAACCTTCACCACAACTTGTTTCGACAACTTCTTTTCCCTTTTTCTTTGCATTTGCCTTAATCTTATTCTGTAAAGCGACAAGACCTGCAAGAACAAGAAACGCTCCCGGCGCTAAAATGAAAATAGTTACCGGTTCATAAGATGCAGGCATTACTCGAAATCCGAAAATCTCTCCTGCACCGATCAGTTCACGAACAATACCGATACTTGTCAAACCAACCGTAAAACCAAGTCCCATCCCAATTCCGTCAAATACAGAAGGAAGTACCGGATTTTTTGATGCATAACTTTCCGCTCTCCCCAAAATAATACAGTTTACTACAATAAGAGGAATATATAGTCCCAAAGCATCATACAGAACCGGAACAAATCCTTCCAGTAAAAACTGTACAATTGTTACAAAAGATGCAACAACTACAATAAACGCCGGCATTCTTACCGAATCCGGAATGATTTTTCTTAACATAGAAATCAGCATATTGGACATAACCAATACAACTGTTGTTGTAAGTCCCATACCCACACCGTTTATGGCCGAAGTTGTAACTGCCAATGTCGGACACATTCCGAGCATCAATACAAAGGTAGGATTTTCTTTAATCAGACCGTTATATAACCGTTCCACACATTTATTCATTTACACTACCTCCCAACGCACCCTGAAAATATAAAAGTCCTGCATTTACTGCATTTGTAACGGCTCTCGTTGTAATTGTAGCACCGCTTAATGCATCTACATTTCCTTTTGGGTCATCTTTTTTCACTACAAATTTATCTGTCTTAACATTCTCAAACTGTTTTTTGAATGTCGGCTCAGTTGCCTGCATTCCAAGCCCCGCTGTTTCACTGATAGATAAAATTTCTATACCTGTTACCGTTCCATCAACGGAAACCCCAACTGAAATCTGAATTTCTCCACCATATCCTTCTTTTGAAGCCGATGTAATAACATAACCAATTTCTTTTCCGGATTTATCTTTTCCAACTGCAACTTCACTGAGATAGCAACCTTTAATTTTATTCTCTTCTAAAATTTTATCTGCCTCTTTTGTATCAAATGTTTTGTCCGCTTCAAATTCTTCAGCATCAGGCATAACCGATTTATATGCCTCCTGTTTCGCTTTCTCTTTTGATGCCTGTATCGGCTCTTTTGTTATTTCATACACACCGCCAAGCAGCAAACCGGAAACAAGGGTAATCGCTGTTAAAATCAGTGCATTTTTCACAATTTTATTCATTATTTTTCCCCTCCTTTTCCGAAAGGTTTTGGAATTGTTATCTTTTCAATCAACGGAACTAAAAGATTACTAATAATAATTGCGTATGAAACACCTTCCGCCGAACCAGAGAACAGACGAATTGTTCCTGTAAGAATACCCAGACAGATACCATATAAAATCTGTCCCTTCTTTGTAATTGGAGCAGTCACATAATCTGTAGCCATAAACCATGCTCCGAGCATTAGTCCGCCTCCGCAAAGATGTGCCGCAATGTAATTCACATCAAATCCGTGTCCGCTGAATAAGAGAAGGAATATAATAAACATTACGATATATGTAAGCGGAATACGAATTTGAATAACTCCAATAACAAGAAGGAAAATTGCTCCGATTAAAATAGCAATCACGGATGTTTCTCCGATTGTTCCTGCAATATTTCCGACAAACATATCCATAAGTTTTACATCTTCTCCTGCTTTTAACGCTGCCAAAGGGGTTGGACTTGTCACTGCATCGTTATAAACAAACGTTGTCATTCTTCCCGTAAAGGAAATCAAAAGAAAGCATCTCGCCGCCAATGCAGGATTCATAAAGTTCTGACCTAATCCGCCAAAAAGTTGTTTTACAATTAAAATAGCAAAAACACTTCCAAGAACACACATCCACCACGGCGCTGTAGGCGGAAGATTTAACGCCAATAACAATCCGGTCACTGCCGCACTAAAATCGCAAATCGTTACTTTTTTATGCATAAATTTCTGATAAAGATATTCCGTTAGAACTGCTGAGCCTACCGTAATCAGTATAACCCCCAACGCCTGCACTCCAAAGTTATATATTCCGAAGGCCGTAGCCGGTAATAATGCCAGCACTACGCATAACATAATATTTGCAGTTGTTGTTTTTGAACGTATATGTGGTGAAGACGATACATTAAATTGTTCACTCACTTTTCGTCACCTCTTCCTTTATTTTTTTCTATTTGCCAACGCAATTTTTCTCATTGTTCCAATAGACTGTTTCAACTGTCTTTTTGCAGGACAGACATAACTGCACGAGCCACATTCTATACACTCAAGTCCCTCCATTTTCTTAAAGGCTTCTTCATCATGTCTTTCCGCCAAATCCGCAAGTCTTGATGGAATAATACGACTCGGACAAACTTCCACGCACCGTCCACAATTAATGCAGGCTGTAGGTTCATTTGCCCTCACCTCATCTTTCGTAAAGGCAAGGATGGATGAAGACGTCTTTGTAATCGGAGTGTCTGTTGTAAACATGGCAAATCCCATCATAGGACCACCTGAAATGATTTTCTCAGGCGGGGTTTTAAATCCGCCTCCCGCTTCAATCACTTCCTGATGATTTGTTCCAAATAATACTTTGAAGTTTCCCGGCTCATTTACCGCATCACCGCTTAACGTCACAATTCTTTCCGTTACTGCCTTTCCTTCGACTACCGCTGTGTGAATGGCAATCATTGTTTCCACATTATCTACAACACATCCCGCATCTGCCGGCAGCATAGAAGAATTAATTGCTCTTCCTGTCGTAGCAAAAATCAACTGTCGCTCTGCTCCCTGAGGATATTTTGTTTTTAATGCCTTCACTTCCATTCTCGGCTCTTTTTCCGTCAATTTTCTTAATTTTTCAATACAATCCGATTTGTTATCCTCTACACCAAAAATTCCTTTTGCCTGTGGGAAAATGTTTAATACAACTCTCATCCCACTAATCAGTTCTTCAGGATTTTCCAGCATTCTTCTGTAATCCGCTGTAATATATGGCTCACATTCCGCACAGTTTGCTATAACATAATCAATTCTTTCCGGTTCTTTTGGAGATAATTTAACATGGGTAGGAAATCCTGCGCCTCCCATTCCTACAATCCCTGCTTCTTTAATCCGCTCAATAATTTCTTCCTTTGACATCTCATCAAGAGGTTTTATTGAAGGATAAACAATTTCTTCATACTGAAAATCATTTTCTACAATAATAGAATCCACCTTCGCTCCCGAAGGATTAATTCGTTTTTGAATTCCTTTCACCTCTCCTGATACAGATGCAAATATCGAAGCTGAAACAAATCCTCCCGCTTCCGCTATCTTCTGACCTTTTAAAACTTTGTCACCCACGTTCACAATAGGTTTCGCCGGTGCACCAATATGTTGTGAAAGTGGATAAACCAATTCTTCTTTTGGAAGTACGCTGACAATCGATTTATCTTTTGCCAACCGCTTTCCATCGTTGGGGTGAATGCCTCCTTTAAATGTTAAAAGTTTCATTTTATCTCTTCCTTTCATCTGTTTTCAATCCTTATGTATATCATACAAGAACTTTTTATATAATTCTAGTAACTTGTTACAAATGATTGTATATTTTAATATACATCTTGATGAATTTTTAACATATTTTTTTACATAAAAAATAGAGACTTGCGTCCCTATTTTTTCTACTTCTCTACTACAGTCAAATCTTATTCTTCAACAGCCTCTTCTACTTCTTCTGCTGCTTCTTCTGTTTCAAGAACTTTCATACTTAAACTGATTTTTTTATCTGCTACGTTAAGGTCAACAATTTTTGCTGTAATTTCCTGTCCCACACTTAAAACGTCTGCTGGTTTTTCTACGTGTGCTTTAGAAATCTGAGAAACGTGAAGTAATGCATCTACACCAGGTGCCAGTTCAACGAATGCTCCAAAGTCTGTCATTCTTGCTACTTTACCTGTAACTTCTGTTCCTACAGCATATTTTTCTTCTGCGTTTGCCCATGGATTTGTTTCTGGGAATTTTAAACTTAACGCAACTTTTGTATCGTTGATGTCTTTTACAAGAACTTTAATTGTTTCTCCTACTTGGAATACTTTCTTTGGATTTTCAACTCTTCCCCAAGACATTTCAGAGATGTGTAATAATCCGTCTACTCCACCCAAGTCGATAAACGCACCAAAATCTGTTACATTTTTAACAGTTCCTTCGATGACATCTCCTACTTTAAGGTTAGCAAATAACTCTTCCTGTAATTTTGCTTTCTCTGCAACTAAGAGTTGTCTTCTGTCACCGATTACACGGTTTCTTCTTGGATTAAATTCGCTGATAACAAATTCAATTTCCTGTCCCTGATATTTGCTTAAATCTTTTTCGTATGTATCAGATACTAAACTTGCAGGAATAAATACTCTTGCTTCATCAACAACAACACTTAATCCACCACCTAAAATCTGGTTTACTGTTGCTTTTAATACTTCTTTGTTTTCAAAAGCTTCTTTTAATCTTTCATTTCCTTTTTCTGCTGCTAATCTCTTATATGTTAACAACACCTGACCTTCTCCGTCATTCACTTTCAATACTTTAACAGTCATTGTATCGCCTACTGATACTAAAGTTGTTAAATCAACGTTTGGCTCATTTGTGTATTCGCTTCTTGTAATAATACCGTCTGCTTTGTACCCTATATTCAAGATGATTTCATCTGGCTTTACATCGATTACAGTACCATCTACGACCTCTCCATTTCGTATTGTTTTTAAAGACTCTTCTAACATTTGTTCAAAAGTTAATTCTGACATTATTTTGAACCTCCTCAATTATATTATTAGGCGTTGACGCCCCTGCTGTAATACCTACCGTTTTTGCCGACCCTAATTGATTCAAATCCAAATCGTCAAGTGTCTGAATATAGTACGTATTGTTGCATACCTTATCACATATTTCAAATAATTTTTGGGTATTAGAACTATGCTTATCACCGATAACTATCATAGCATCTACGCCCTCTGCAATGCTTCTTGCCTCAGTCTGACGTTCAGTAGTTGCATTACAAATCGTATTTAAAACACTTATATCATAACGCTTTTTAGAAATAATTTCAACTAATTCTTCAAATTTCTTGTAATTAAATGTCGTTTGTGATACAATGCACACCTTCTTCGATTTATCAGGCTCAAAATTGTTCACATCTTCCATTGTCTGAATAACCGTCACAGGAGATGACGACCATCCTTTTATCCCTTCCACTTCAGGATGTTCATTGTTTCCGATAATGACAATCTGACTCCCAACTTCACTTTCTTTTTTCACAATATTATGAATTTTCTTTACGAAAGGGCAGGTTGCATCCACACAGGTAATATTCCTCTCTGCCAGTTTGTCATAAATTCTTTTCGACACACCGTGAGAACGTATAATCACCACTCCACTCTCCAGATTTTCCAATTCCTCTTCTGTCCGAATAACTTTTACTCCTCTTTTTTTCATGTCCTTAACGACCTCTTCATTATGTATAATAGGCCCATAGGTGTAAATCTGCTTATCCTTTTCTTTTTCAACCTGCTCATAAACTGTTTCCACAGCCCTTTTTACTCCAAAACAAAACCCGGCTGTTTTTGCTACTTTTACTTCCATTCTCTCACCTTTATTCACAATGTTTCAAAATTTCCGCAACAACTTCATCAATAGTCATTTCCGAAGAGTCTATATAGACCGCATCTTCTGCCTGTTTTAACGGCGCTACATCTCTATTCATATCACGGTAATCTCTATCTTCAATATCTTTTGCAATTTCTTCAAGTACACAAGGTACTCCTTTTTCCTTCAGTTCCAAAAATCTTCTCTTTGCTCTTGTATCCACGCTTGCCGTTAAGTAAATCTTTGTTTCTGCCTGTGGGAGCACATTTGTTCCAATATCTCTTCCGTCCATAACGACATTTTCTTTTACAGCCAACTCTCTCTGCAATTCCAACAACTGCATCCTAACCTCTTTTATTGCAGAACTGACAGACGCCATTTTCCCCACTTCTTCTTCACGAAGTTTTGAAGTAATATTTTCTCCATTCAAATATACTTGTTGTACGCCATCCTCATATCCTAATGTAACTACCGCTTCTTTACACATCTGTCCTATTTTTTCCGTTTCATCCGCAGACACGCCATTTTCCAAGAAATATACTGCCATTCCTCTGTATAACGCACCTGTATCCACATAAATATACCCTAATTCTTTTGCTACTTTCTTCGCTATCGTACTTTTTCCCGCTCCTGCAGGACCGTCAATTGCTATATTATATCCCATCTTTTTTCTCCTTTTTTACCAAATATTACTACCTGCCATATACGCCGTGGACCACGCAATCTGTAAATTAAAACCGCCTGTCAAAGCATCCAAATCAAGCACTTCCCCCACAAAATATAAATGAGGAACAAGTTTTGATTCCATTGTCGCCGGATTTATCTCTTTCGTTTTCACTCCACCCTGCGTAATAATTGCCTCTCTAAAAGACCTTGTTCCATTAATAGTCAGTGTAAAATGTTTAATCAGGTGAACAAAATCCATACGCTCTTCCTTTGAAATCTCATTTACTTTCTTTTCCGGTTCAATTCCACTCAGCATAACCATAATCGGTATCAATTTTGCCGGAAACAATTTTGTTATTGCATTTCTGAACTGTTTGTTTTTATTCTCTTCAAAATCTCTCAACACTCTCTGGTTTAACTGTTCCTCAGATAATGCCGGTTTCAAATCTATGACAAGTTTCATCTCTCTGTCACGCAATTTTTTCGTAATATAACTGCTGGCTGTCAGCATAAGAGGTCCGCTGACTCCATAGTGGGTAAATAACATTTCTCCAAAATCATGGTAAATTTCTTTCTTCCCGTCATAAATTGTCGCTTCCACATTTCTAAGCGAAAGCCCCTGTAATTCCCTGACATAGTCTTCTTCTATCTCCAATGGTACTAGCGCCGGATAAACTTCCGTAACCGTATGCCCAACACTATCCGCCATATGATAACCATCTCCTGTAGAGCCTGTAGGCTGATAAGAACAGCCACCTGTCGCCACAATACAATCGTCTGCAACAATCTTCTCACCATTTGAAAGCACTATTCTTTGAAATCCGTCAGCATTCCCCTCAATAGACTTCACCTTCGTATTTAAATAAACTTTTACGCCGAGTCTTTTCATTTCTGCAGCCAAACCATTTATAACGTCTGATGAATGGTCTGACAGAGGAAACACCCTGTTTCCACGCTCTATTTTTGTTCTTACTCCAATTTCTTCAAAAAAAGAAACAACATCCTCATTTGTATACCCATAAAAACTACTATATAAAAACTTTGGATTGGATACAACTGATTGAAACAGCGTTTCCATATCTCCCGCATTTGTAATATTGCACCGTCCCTTTCCGGTAATGAAAAGTTTCCTACCAAGTTTTTCATTCTTTTCAAACAGATGTACTTCATTTCCATTCCGTGCCGCAAAAATGGAGGCAAACATTCCGGCTGCACCGCCACCTATTATAACTACCTTACTCATCTATTCGTCCTCTTTTCTTTCCACTGTTTTCAGTGACATTTTATCATTTACCGGATTTAATTCATCACTGCTATACACCTGATATTCATCCCATATCTCTTCCAAAGTTCCCAATGTAGAAATGACTTCTGTCTGTTTCTTCATGCATAATGCAACGACAAGTGCATTTACTACACTTAAAGGAGCAACAAGCGAATCCACAATGGACGCCATATCGCTTCTTGCAATAAGATTGCATGATGAATATAAATTCATCGGAGAATGTACACTGTCCGTAAGCGTGATTACTTTCGCCTTTCGGTTGCTCGCAAATTCTAATGCTTTTAAGGTCCGCATTGAGTAACGCGGAAAACTAATTCCGATAATAACATCATCTTCACTTATACGAATTAACTGCTCAAAAATTTCACTTGCGCTATTTGTATTAACTAAAGTTACATTGTCAAAAATCAAATTCAGATAAAATCCAAGAAAACTCGCCAACGGTGCACAACTTCTAATTCCTACTATATATATACGTTTTGCGTGAAGCATCGTTTCTACAGCCAAATCAAAGGCATCCTGTTCAATCCCTGCCAGCGTCATTTTTATTTTCTCTATATCAGACTGCAATACCGTTTCCAATATTTCAGACTGTGCAATACGTCCATATGCCACTTCCATACGCTGTATAGAGTTCAGTTTATTTCTAACGAGTTCCTCCAGCGCTTTTTGGAATCCCGGATATCCGTCATATCCCAACTGTGTCGCAAAACGAACAACGGTGGATTCACTTACCCCTACTGTTTTTCCAAGTTTTGCAGCAGTCAGAAACACTGCTTTATCGTAATTCTCAGCGATATATTCCGCTAACAGTTTCTGTCCCTTACTCAGTTTCGCATACTTCTCATTTATTTTACTTAACAGTTCATTCGTATTATTGCTGTTCATCCTCAGCCTCCGTATTCCTTCTCTTTTTCTAAAGATTTATTATACACAACTACAGAAATAAAGAAAACCCTTTCTTTTGATTTTTCTTTCATAAATGCAAAAGAGTTAGCAAATGCTAACTCTTTCAACTCTCTTATACCGGATAACTTCCATTTTCTGTATCTGCAACTTTTTGATCTACTTTTGTCTGTTGTGCTTCTCTATATTTAAAGAAATCGGTTGCAACCTGCGGGAATAACGCATATGATAATACGTCTTCATCCTGTTGTGACCATTGTTTCATCTCGTCTTTTAATGTATCCAATTCATCCGGAATCAAATCAGCCGGACGACAGGTAATTACTTCAGCATCACCAATACATTTCTTCTGCACTTCTTTATTAAATGGTTTTACTGTAGCACCGTATTTTCCGCATAAAACATCTTTTGTTTCCTTTGTTGCCATTTTATAACGTTCACCCATAAGCACATTAAATACCGCCTGTGTTCCGACAATCTGTGAAGACGGAGTCACAAGAGGCGGTTCGCCTAAATCTTTACGCACTCTTGGCACTTCTTCAAGCACTTCATAGAATTTATCTTCTGCTCCCTGTTCTTTTAACTGAGAAGTCAGATTAGAAAGCATACCACCCGGTACTTGATATAGTAATGTCTTAATATTTACACCTAAATTTTTCGGATTTAACAGTCCTGATTCCAATGCCTCATCACGAATCGGACGGAAATAATCTGCAATTTCTGCAAGAAGGTTTTGATCTAACCCTGTATCATACGGAGTTCCTTTAAAGGTTTCTACCATAACTTCTGTTGCCGGCTGTGATGTTCCCATAGCAAATGGTGACATTGCCGTATCAATCACATCTACCCCTGCCTCAACTGCTTTTAAGTAAGTCATTGATGCAACGCCTGATGTATAATGTGTGTGCAACTGAATCGGAAGAGATGTTGCCTCTTTCATCGCTGTAATCAATTCTGTTGCTTTATATGGAACAAGTAAACCTGCCATATCTTTGATACAGATAGATGTCGCACCCATATCTTCAATTTTCTTCGCAATGTCCATCCAATAATCTAATGTATAAGCATCGCCTAATGTATAAGATAACGCAACCTGAGCATCTGCCTTTTCCTTTACTGCTGCTTTTACTGCTGTTTTTAAGTTACGAATATCATTCAAGCAGTCAAAAATACGGATAATATCAATTCCGTTTGCAACAGATTTCTGCACAAAATATTCTACCACATCATCTGCATATGGACGGTATCCCAAAATATTCTGTCCACGGAATAGCATTTGTAATTTTGTGTTTTTAAATCCGTCACGAAATTTACGAAGTCTTTCCCAAGGATCTTCTTTTAGAAAACGAAGAGATGCGTCAAATGTCGCTCCACCCCAGCACTCTACGGAATGATAACCGACTTTATCCATTTTATCAATAATCGGAAGCATCTGTTCTGTAGTCATTCTTGTTGCAATCAAAGACTGATGTGCATCTCGCAAAATTGTTTCTGTAATTTTAATTGGTTTTTTTTCGATTTCCATTATATTGTCCTCCATCTTTATTTAACACCAAAAATCGCCATAAATGTTCCGGCTGCAACAGCAGTACCGATAACTCCCGCAACATTTGGTCCCATTGCGTGCATCAATAAGAAGTTCGTAGGGTCTGCTTCCGCACCGACTTTCTGTGATACTCTGGCCGCCATAGGCACTGCGGATACTCCGGCAGAACCTATCAGAGGATTTACCTTTCCGCCGGTTATCTTACACATCAGTTTACCGAACAGCACACCTGCCGCCGTACCAAATGAAAACGCTACTAACCCTAATGCTACAATTTTAAGTGTATCCATATTCAAAAATGCTTCCGCACTTGTTGTTGCACCTACCGATGTCCCAAGCAAGATAACAACGATATACATCAATGCATTTGATGCTGTTTCCGTCAACTGTCTTACTACTCCACACTCTTTAAATAAGTTACCTAACATAAGCATACCAACAAGCGGTGCTGTTGTAGGAAGAATTAGGGATACAACAATTGTAATAATAATCGGGAAAAGAATTTTTTCTAACTGTGAAACCGGTCTTAACTGTTCCATTTTAATTTTACGTTCTTCTTCCGTTGTTAATAATTTCATGATAGGCGGCTGAATAATCGGAACTAATGACATATATGAATATGCCGCAACCGCAATCGGTCCTAAAATAGCCGTCTGTTGTAATTTACCCGCAAGGAATATAGATGTAGGTCCGTCTGCTCCACCGATGATAGAAATAGCAGCGGCAGCCTTATCTGAAAATCCCATTGCCATTGCACCTAAATATGCTGCAAAAATACCGAACTGTGCCGCAGCTCCCAAAAGGAAACTTTTCGGATTTGCAATCAGCGGACCGAAATCTGTCATTGCACCTACGCCCATAAAAATCAATGACGGAAGAATTGCCCATTCATCTAATAAATAAAAGTAATGTAACAGTCCTCCAACTCCATTTGAAGATTCCTCAATCGACAACATAATATCCGGATAAATATTTACCAATAGCATACCAAAAGCAATCGGAACTAATAAAAGCGGTTCAAATCCTTTTTTAATTGCTAAATATAGGAACCCGCAGGCAACAGCAATCATAACATAGTTTCCCCATGTTAAATTAAAAAACGCCGTCTGGTCCATGAGGTTTCCTAATGTACTTGTAATATATTCCATTTTTTAACCTCCCACTTTACGTTAAATTTGGGAATTTACAATTATTTTTCATATTTGTAATTCCTAGTTTAATGTAGCCATGACTGCTCCTGCTTCTACTGCATCCCCTACTGCTACATCAATACTAGCAACTGTTCCGTCTTCAGGTGCTACTACCGGAATTTCCATTTTCATCGCTTCAACAACGATTACCGTATCTCCTTTTGATACTTTCTGTCCCACACTTGCTTCTACCTTGAACACTTTACCGGCTGCCCCTGCTTTTACTTCAATACTTCCTGCTGCGGCTGCCTGTTTCTGTACCGGCGCTGTTGCCGGTACTGTTGGCGCTGCTGCTCTCTGTGCCGGTGCTACTCCTCCAACTTTTTCTTCTACTGTTACGTCATATACATTTCCGTTTACTGTAATTGTATAATTTTTCATTATGATTTCCTCCTAAATTCATTCTAATTCCAATTATTCGACGTTCTTCGTTTAATTGAACGAACAACAAACCCATCCGATGATGTTCCGGTTTCCGCTGCAATCGCCGCTGTAATAACCGCTACCAATTCCAAATCGTCCATAGCCGAAGTTTCTTTCTGCTCTGCTACTACAGGTTTTGTTTCAACCGTTTCCTTCTCTTCTTTTTTCTTTCCGAATTTTCCCATGATAATAGGAACATATTTTAACAAAGAAATAATAAACGCAAGGAAAATCAGTACTACAAACACCGTACCCATACCTAATACCGTATTCATTCCTGCTTTTTTAAGTATTTCCGCTGTTGAGTATTTTGCTGAAACATCCATAGACTCCATATTTGATTTATCATCAAACTTAAATTCAATAGTTGCTTTCCTTTCCTCATATGTTGCTTCCGTACTTAAAATAACTTCTTTCGCTTTCGCTTCAACTTTATACTTTCCATGTTTTTTATATTCTCCGCACTCATCAACAGACGCCTGCCATGAATGAATCATAGATACAAACTCTTCCTTCTCTATCGGAAGTCCTGACTGAAGCAGCATCATATTTACCTGTAATTCCGAGCCGTCTTCATACTGTGCAAAAGTTTCATCGTCCATCTCCGAAAAACTTTGAATGATGATTTCCGCACTCTGTTCCAGCATCTCTCTATCATACTCTACCGTTTTCTTCTCACTTCCACATCCGACAAAACTAAATGTAAGCACAAAAACGCATAGCAATAAACTAATTCTTTTTTTCACTTTGTTTCACCTCACTAAACCGTTCCGTGTTTTTTAGATGGACGCTCTTCCCTCTTTGTAAATAACATTTCAAACGCTCCAATCACATACTTTCTTGTATCTGCCGGATTGATAATTGTATCTACATAACCTCTTCTCGCTGCCGAAAGCGGACTTGATTGTAATTCTCTATATTTTTCTGCTTCTTCCTTAATAGTATCTGCACCCTCATCTGCATACATAATCTTTGCTGCCAGTACAGCATCCATCATACCGATTTCTGCAGTAGGCCATGCGTATACCATATCCGCTCCGATTGATTTACTGTTCATCGCTACATAGGCACTTCCGTATGCCTTTCCAACAATTACGTTTACTTTCGGAACTGTCGCATCTGCAAAAGCATAAGTAAGTTTTGCAACTTCTCTTGCGATGTTTTTCTCTGAACATTTTGTTGCTTCAAATCCCGTTACATTTGTCAATGTAAGCACAGGAATATTAAATGCATCACAGAAATCCACAAATTCTTTCGCTTTTCTACATCCATTTACAGTTAAATCAGTTACATACTCTTCCTGAAGAGTTCCTTCTTCATCATAACGTTTTGAGCAGTTTGCAACTGCACCTACAGTCATTCCGTTCAGACGGATAAATCCCGTCACCATTTCTTTTGCATATTCTTTCTTTGTTTCAAAAAATGCATAATTATCCGAAATCATTGCCAAAGTCATTCTCGCATCACCATAAGCATTTTCAATACCTTCGCAGACTCTGTTCAAATCATCCAAGCATTCATCGTAAGACTGGTCATCTTCATTATTTGCCGGAAGTATTGTTACAAGAGAACGAATCTGGCTTAAAATTTCTTCCTCGCTTCCGATACAGTCAACAAGCCCTGTTTCTTCACTTTGGAACTTAGCTGATGCTGTATCACATTTTTCTACTGAATTTCCCGATATTGCATTTGGTGAATTTACAAATAATTTCCCCTGTTTTTCTTCCATAAAAGTAAAATCAGTGAGAGCAGGAACCATCGCAAGCCCTCCACCGCAAGTGCCGAATATAGCGGTAATCTGTGGAATTACTCCCGAAGCCATTGTCTGTTTGAAATACAGGCTTCCAAAAGCATGAAGCGCATCCGTTGCCTCCTGAAGTCTTAGTCCCGCACAGTCAATCAAAGCGATAACCGGCGCTCCCATTTTCATTGCCATATCGTAAATAGCCGCAATCTTCTTTGCATGCATTTCTCCGATAGACCCGTTTAATACAGTAGCATCCTGACTGTATACATATACAAGATTGCCGTCGATAACTCCGTATCCGGTAATAACACCGTCTGCACGAGTATCTTTTGTCTGCATATTGAAATCAGTTGTTCTCGCTGTAACAGCGCCGCCAATTTCAACGAAACTTCCCGAATCAAGTAAAGCGGCAATTCTCATACTTGCTGGGTTTGCTGTTGTGTTGCTCATGTTTAAGCCCTCCATTTTCTTTAAATTTCTATAAAATTTTAAAAAATTCAACCAAATTCTCTGCCGATTATATTATATAATACGATATTCCAAATAGCAATGATTTTCGTAAAAGATCTGATATTTTTTTCACATACTTTTATTCGTTTTCTCTATACTGGGTATATTAAATTTTTCTTAAGTTTTTCTAAAAAAAGAAAAGAATTATATTTGCACACCATAGTATTTTATGTTATAATTAGTTTCATGGGATAAATGATTACATCAGTAAATTCCTAACGCTTTGTTTCTATCCCGTAACGGACTATTTTGTCCGCACAGGCAAGGCGCTAGAAACGTGTACTTTGAAAATAACATATGGCTTTAAGTTATGTAAGTCTGGAGCCTTACATATCACGAATGAAATTTGTTTTTTTCATTTACACGCCAGTTCTGATGGCAATCTCTTTTTTCACAAAAGAGAAAACAAATTTTATTTTTTATTGGAGGTTTAAACTTATGGGCGCAACAGCAAAAAAAGGAAAATATCCTATTGGATATTGGATTTGTTGTATTACTTACACATTTGAACGTTTCGCTTTCTATGGTACAAAACCACTTTTAGCACTTTTCCTTGCAACTTCAGTTGCAGAAGGTGGTATTGGACTTAGCGAAGTTGATGCAGCTCCTATCGCAGCAGCATTAACATCATTTACTTACATCACACCAATCATCGGCGGTTGGATTTGCGACCGTTTCTTGGGTGCTAGATATGCAGTAACACTTGGTTGTATTTTAATGGGTATCGGATATTTACTCGGATGGCAATCTCACAGTGTCGGAATGGTTTGGGCTATGATTATTGTCGTAGCTATCGGTACAGCATTCTTCAAAGGAAACCTTGCTGCTATCATCGGACGTTTGTTTGATGATGAAAAACTTCTTGACACTGCGTTCTCAATTCAGTACTCATTCGTTAATATCGGTGCCTTCTTTGGTTCGATGATTTGTGCGGCATTATATATGTCAACATTCAAAAAAGGCGATGTATTAGGTTACAGACAGGTATTCTTCCTCTGTGCAATCCTTATCTTCATCGGTGGCGCTATTTTCACAGCCTGCTACGGATTATTACAGGGACAAGGAAAATTACCTTTCAAATACCTTACAGATACACAGGGAAATGTTATCGGACAGGAGAGTCATGAAAAGAAAGAAAAATCTACTGCTCCACTTACAACATTACAGAAAAAGAATGTACTTGCTATTCTTTTAGTTACATTATTCTCAGTTGTATTCTGGTTAGCATACTATCAGCAAGACATTTTCCTTACATTCTATATTCGTGATAATGTAATGCGTACAATTGGTGGATTTGAACTTTCACCTGCTCACTTAACAACAACATGGAACGGTTTATTATGTATCTTCATGAGTTTGGCTGCTGCTAAACTTTGGGAGAAACTTTCAGCCAGACCTCAGGGTGACTTATCTATGTTCCAGAAAGTTACTTTATCATTCGTATTCTTAGGATTATCTTACGGTGCGTTAGCACTTATGGACATCATTAGAGGTGCAGGTAAAGCACACTTCTTATGGATCTGTTTATTCGGTGTATTAATCACTTGTGGTGAAATTTGCTTCTCTCCACTTGGAAACTCATTCGTAAGTAAATTTGCTCCTAAAAAATACTTATCATTGTTAATGGGTATTTGGACAATGGCTTCTTTCATTGCTTCAACAATCAATGGTGAAATCATGAAACTTGTTGAAAAAATGGGTGACTTTAACATCATGTTAGCATTCATGATTATTTCATTCGTTTGTGCAATCGTTATGTTCTTCTTAATCAAACCATTAAACGGTTTAACATCAGAAGGAGAAGAATAAGAATTAGATTTACTTAAAGCTCCATAAAAAAACAGTCTGAAATCAGGCTGTTTTTTTATATGAAAATATTGATTCTATTTTTTTCTGTGATAAAATATTAGTATAGTTTAAATTATACGAATAGGAGGTTATTTCAACATGAAAGTAACAGAAAGAATTGCAAACCTTCGTTCACTAATGACAGAAAAAGGAATTGACGCTTACGTTGTTCCAACTGCTGATTTTCATCAAAGTGAATATGTAGGAGAACATTTCAAGTCAAGAAAATTCATCACAGGATTTAGCGGCTCTTACGGAACTGCCGTTATTATGCAAGAAGATGCAGGTCTTTGGACAGACGGAAGATACTTCTTTCAGGCAACAAATGAATTGGAAGGAAGCGGAATACGCTTAATGAAAATGTTCGTGGGTGACACTCCTTCTGTAACGGAATTTCTCGCATCAAATGTAAAAGAAGGCGGAAAAGTAGGTTTTGATGGGCGTGTATTATCAATGGGCGAAGGACAGGAATACGAAGAAGCCCTTTCACCAAAAAACATTTCCATTGACTATTCTGAAGACTTAATCGATAAAGTTTGGACGGACAGACCTCCACTTTCAGATAAACCTGCATTTTTCCTTCCTGAAAAATATTCGGGAGAAAGCACTTCTTCCAAATTGGAGCGTGTACGTCAGGTTATGCGTGAACACGGCGCTACTGTTCATGCAATCGCTTCTCTTGACGATGTATGCTGGCTTTTAAACGTACGCGGAGATGATATTGATTTCTTCCCACTTTTGCTTTCCTATGCCATTGTCAAGATGGACAGCGTTGAACTATACATAGACGAGAAAAAATTAAATGATGAAATCTTATCTGAATTTGGCAAAAACAATGTAAATATTCATCCATACAATGATATTTACGAAGATATTAAAACACTTTCAGCCAATGACACCATTATGATCGACCCAATGAAAATGAATTATGCGCTCTACAAAAATATTCCTTGCAAAATCGTAGAACACGCTAATCCTACTATTCTTTTCAAGGCAATGAAAAATCCTGTGGAATTAGAAAACATCAGGCAGGCGCATATTAAAGATGGTGTTGCCATCACAAAATTTATGCACTGGATTAAAACACGCTACGACAAAGAAACCATCACAGAACTAAGTTCTGCCGACAAACTGACAGGTTTCCGCGCTGAGCAGGAAGGTTACATTCGCGACAGTTTTGAACCTCTCTGTGCATTTAAAGATCATGCAGCAATGATGCACTACTCTCCTTGTCCTGAAACAGACGTAAAATTAGAAAGCGGAGCTTTCTTCTTGAACGATACAGGTGGAGGATATTTTGAAGGTTCTACGGATATTACAAGAACATTTGTACTCGGTTCTGTTGACAATGAGATGAAAAAATACTTCACGGCAGTTGTTCGTGCCATGATGAATTTATCAAGGGCAAAATTCTTATACGGTTGCTACGGTTACAACCTTGATATTCTCGCAAGAGGACCTATCTGGGATTTAGGGTTAGATTTCCAATGTGGTACAGGACACGGTGTAGGTTACTTAGGAAATATTCACGAAGCACCTACCGGTTTCCGTTGGTATGTTGTTCCAAGTAAAAACGAACATCATCAGTTAGAAGAAGGTATGGTTATCACAGATGAACCGGGTATTTATGAAGATGGCAAATTCGGTATCCGTATCGAAAATGAGTTTATTGTAAAAAAAGCAGAACAAAATAAATACGGTCAGTTTATGGAATTTGAAACAATCACTTTCGCTCCTATCGACTTGGACGGTATCGATACGCAATATATGACAAAATTCGAGATTGAATGGTTAAACAACTATCATGCGCAGGTATACGAAAAAATCGCTCCTCATCTTACAGAAGAAGAGAGAGAATGGTTAAAAGAATATACTCGCGCCATCTAATTCTCTCATATTTTCATTTTTCAAACGGGAAGGACAAAATACTTTGTCCTTCCCGCTCTTTTATAGTTTTATATACCTCTTAACCATTTTCTTCAAACACCATTTCCATGTAAGTTTTTCAACATTATTTGCCGTCACCACTTCATATTCACGAATATGAATATCATTCAGATAATAAATCACTTTTCCTGCTTTCTCTCCTCGCTTTACGGGTGCTTTCCATTCTTCTTTTATTTTTGTTTCTATCGTCACACTTTCTTCATCACTCATTAAAATTCTTTCATGAATCTTCTCTTTCCCTTTAATAATAAATTCCAATCGTTGCCGCGGAAGACTATTTTCAACAGATACTGTTTCAAAGTGAACTTCCGGTTCAATATCTTTATATCTAAAAGCATCCAAACCATATTCCATCAACTTTTTCGTATCCGACCATTTATATGTTTTATTATTAGGCCATCCGCATCCGAGCAGAGCCACAATAAACGTCCTGTCATTTCTTCGCAACGCTCCCACATAGCAATACCCCGCCTCTCCCGTAAATCCGGTCTTGCCGGATATTGCTCCGTCCATCATTTCCAAAAAGACATTGTGGTTACGGCATATATAATTTCGTGTTTTATCCATATTTGTAAACTGATAACTCTTTTGTCCTGTAATTGCCAAAAACTCTTCTTTCTTAGGGGACTCTGTAATACAGTAGTTCATTATCTTCGCCAATTCCACAGCAGTTGTTGAATGCTTTCCTGTATCATCTTTTGCATCCAGTCCGTTCGGCGTAATAAAATATGTATTTGTACAGCCGATTTCTTTAGCCTTTTCATTCATTAATTTCGCAAATTTTTCTACGTTCCCGCTAATTTTTTCCGCTATCATTACCGCACTGTCATTGTGCGATTCCAACATAAGAGAATACAACAAATCCCTCAGCCGAAAAGTTTCCCCTTTTTTAACTCCCAAATGAACTTTCGGTTGCTTGGCTGCATTTTCCGATGCCACAACTTCACTTTCCAATTCTCCCCTCTCCAAAGCAAGAATACAAGTCATAATTTTCGTCGTACTCGCCATAGCACGTTGTTTGTTTCCATTTTTCTCAAATAAAATACGCCCACTGTCTGCGTCCATTAGAACTGCTGACTGGGCGTATAATTCTTTAGGCTTTTCAATAGCCTTTGCCGTTATTCCAAAAAAGATAACCGCAATTAACACAATCCCTATTCTTTTTTTCAAAATCACACGCACCTTTTGTCAATCCGTCTGCTTTACTATATGTGTGATTTTCTCCTCTTATTCCTCAGTTAAATGTCCAATTTCAACTGCACTTCATCTTCCGCTTCTGCTTTAAAATCTTCCAGTTTTTCCGCATCAAAAACAGGTAGTTCATCTATAGACTGTACACTAAAGCGTCTTAAAAATTCTTCTGTCGTTCCGAAAAGAAGAGGTTTCCCAGGCGCGTCCATTCTTCCCACTTCTGTCACAAGATTATACTCAATTAATTTATTTACCGCGTGATCTGATTTAACCCCTCTTATCTTTTCAATTTCCAAGCGGGTTACCGGCTGTTTATAAGCGATAATAGAAAGCGTTTCCAGTAAAACATCCGTAAGTACATGGCGTTTCGGCTGTTTTGCTATCCGAATTAAATACTCATACATTTCCTGCTTCGTACATAACTGAAATGCATTTTCCAATTCAATGATGCGTATTCCCCTATCTTCTTCCTCGTATCGCATCATCATATTTCGAATAATTTTTCTTGTTGTTTCTTTATCGTGTTCTATCGTATCTGCTATTTTATCTAACTCTACCGATTCTCCCATCGTAAATAGAATTGCTTCGATGATAGCCTCAGTCTGCTTAATCTCCATGTGTTTTCCTTTCTTTATCCAAATACAGTTGATGTAATCATAATTTCAGAAAAAGTATCTTCCTGTACAACTCGTATTTCTCCTGTTTTCATCATTTCAAGCACTGCCAGAAATGTAACAACAATATGCATTTTTGATCTCTGCCTCTCCAAAAGTTGTCTAAAACTAAATGTCTTATGCGTCTTTGCGTACTGATGCAGAAACGACATCTTCTCCGGCAATTCCACCTCTTCTCTTTCAATCTTTCCAAATTTACTTCGTATCGGGTCTATTTTATCTTCCTGCCGCTTCAAAACTTCATTATACACCGCTTTTAGTTTTGCTAAAGTCATCCCATCCAAAAGAGCATCCAAATCTACCGGATCCGAATACTCTGAAACTTCCTTTGGAATAGACGGTTCTCTAAACATAAGCCTTTCCCCTTCAATCTGTCGATCACGAAGTTCATAGGACATATATTTATACATTTTATATTGCAATAACTGTTCTACCAATTCTTGTCTAGGATCCTCCTCTTCACCCTCTTCATTGACTTCTTTCGGCAACAGCATTTTACATTTTATATCTAATAAAGTAGAGGCCATTAACAAAAATTCACTCATTACATTTAAGTCTTTCGTTTCCATCTCCCGAATGTAATCCATATATTGATTTGTAATCTCCACAATCGGAATATCATAAATATCTATTTTATTTTTCTCTATCAAATGCAGAAGCAAATCCAAAGGACCTTCAAACGCTTCTAATTTTACAGGTATTCCCATATTCTTTTCCTCTATCCTTTTCCTTTTATGTGAAGCACGATAATTTCCGCTTCATTAAATAGACGTATGGGAATTGTATGAACTCCCAATCCTTTACTGACAACTATCGTTTTTTCACCAATCTTGTACATTCCGCCCGAATATTTCGGAAACAAACGTGCCTGCGGTGTAATAACACCTCTGCCAAAAGGAATACGCACCATCCCTCCATGAAGATGCCCAGATAAAGTTAAATCCGCTCCCCACTTCGCATATGTTTCCGCATGAACCGGATTGTGAGCAAGCAAAATTTCAAATTCTTTTTCATTTGCCTTCCCCAAACAACTCTCTATTTCTTTTACACTCAATTTTTCCCCAGAAAATTTTCTATAATATTTCAACGGAATTTCAAGACCGCTAATACGCACTTTTTGTCCTTCCCAATCAAGTAAAACCGAATTATTTTCCAACAGATGTACACCTGTTTTCACTAGTTGTTCTTTATATTCGATATACTTTTCTCCGTATTTATCCGTTTCTTCTTTCATACGCTGTTCATGGTTTCCATTCCCACAATATACCGGATATTTTGCTGCCAAAGATTTCATGAATTTTTCTGCAGGTTCAGATGATTTCTTTTTATCTCCCACGAGCAAATCTCCCGCCGAAAGTATCATATCCGGATATTCACACTCTATCGCTTTAAGCAATTTCTCATTTTCTTTTCCATATGAATAATTATGTAAATCACTTATAAAAACAACCTTTTTCTCGCTCATGTCTTTCTTCAGTTTCTTAGAAATAATTTCATAATGAGTTACTTTAAATGTAGTAATCTCCCGAATAATTTCCACAACTACCAAAAGAATAACAATCCCCGATATAATGATTAAATTCTTCACTTCTCTTCGTCCTTTTTCCTGTCTTTCTGTACTATTATATAGTTTTTTTACTTCATTTACAAGAAAAAGGTTCTTAGCACAGACTGAATAGCATATGGGTAATCCACTTCTTTTACACTTTCTTTAGAAACAATCGGAAGACTTCCGATTTCCGCCTTATTCAAATAGTACACAACTCTTCCTACTTTCTGTCCTTTTTTTATCGGTGCACTAATCTTTTTCTTTACCTCTACCTTTTTCTTTATCCTTGAAAGTTCTGTCCCCGATGTATCAACATACTCAAATCCTCTTTCCGTTTCCGCCTTTACCGTTTCTTTCTGTCCTCGTTTCACTTGTATTTTTCTATCTTTTATCGGTATTTCATCTTCATATTTCTTACATCTTCCAAATCCATAATTCATCAGCACTACCGCATCTTTTACTCTTTGTTTTGCATTTGGAGAAGCCATTACGACAGAAATCAATTTTATCTTATCCTTTTCCGCTGTAGCAGACAGGCAAAATTTTGCCTTTCCTGTTGACCCCGTCTTCAATCCGGTAGCATATGGGTATTGTCTGATGAATTTATTTGTATTTGTCAAACCAAATTCTGAAGTTCCTTTTTTCGTTTCGTGTGTAATGTTTTCCTGCCATATTTTTGTATACTTATGTACTTCAGGATATTTCGCAATCAACTCTCTTGACATTATCGCTATATCTCTGGCTGTTGTCAGATGTCCGTCTGCATCCAATCCATTACAATTCACAAAGTGAGTATTTTTCATTCCCAATTTTTGCGCCCGCCTATTCATTTGTTTAACGAACGTCTGCTCATCACCGCAAATATGCTCCGCCATCGCAACACATGAGGCGTTACATTAAAGAAGACTTTTTTCTTTAAATCTATACCGTATTTCTATTTCTCCATCTCGATTTACAACAATAGAATCAATCAATCCCAAAACCATTTCTCTTGTCAGTTTCTCCACTCGCATATAAGTTAAAAAGGAATTTAACCACTTTTTTTCCTTTATATACTTTTCTTTTTCACATATCTTTTTCTCATGTAATATAATTGCTTCCAACTGTTCTTTATATTTTTCCGTATATCTTATATACTCTTCTTTTGTAAGCAACCCCTCCATATAATTTTCATACGTCTTTTCTTTAAAATATTCTATCTTTTTTCTCTTTTTTTCCCACACATCCGCATTTTCTTGTTTTTCCTCAAATAGTTCTATCCGCTTGCTCTGATTTTTTAGTTCCTCCACATCACTTTCTGTTAAAATTTTTTCTGCTTGTTTTTGCAAATCTTTCAGTACAGACTTTTCCAATTTATCCAAGTAAATACGATGTCCCTCACAAAACTTTTTCCCGTAGTTTTTATATGTTTTACAAACATAACCGATACACTCTTTCTTTCCTCTTCTATTATACAAACGAACCATAGTTTTTTCACAATCTGCACAAATCAGTTTTCCCGAAAACACTCCTTTTTCTTCTCCATTTACTTCTCGTGTACGGATTTTCTGAATTTCTTGTACCTGTTCAAATGTTTCTTTAGAAATAATCGGCTCATGTTTATTTTCTACAATTACCCATTCTTCTTTTGGTACAACACGCTTTTTCCTATCTTTATATGATAACGTTTCTGACTTATGTTGTACGACACATCCCGTGTATGTACGATTATTCAATATTGTATGAATGGTTTGATACCCCCACTCTTTTGTCGGTTTTGCCTTTCGTCCGTTTTTATAGCGCAATCCTAAAATCTCTTCTTTATAAACGCTTGGAATCAATACGCCACGCTCTGTCAGCACCTTCCCAATCCCCGTCTTTCCATACCCCTGCAAATACAGATGATAAATCTCTTTTACCACTTTGGACGCATACGGATCAACGACTAAATGATTATGATTTTCTCCATCTTTACAGTATCCATATGGACAGGATGCGCCTAAAAACTGTCCTTCTTTTCTCTTCACATCAAAAGCACTGCGAATATTTTTTGATAAATCTTCGCAGTACCATTCATTGACAAGCCCACTAATCTGCCTTGTCTTTTTATTTGCATAATCATCTGTATCCGCACCATCTGTCACACCGATAAAGCGTATGCCCCAATTTAAAAAATCATGATGAAGGTATTTTTCAATATGCTCCATATTTCTTGAAAAACGGGATTGGGATTTAGCGATAATCACATCAAACTTATTCTCTTTCGCATCAGCAATCATGCGACAAAATTCCGGTCTGTCGTCATACAAACCACTTTCATCATCATCTGCATATATATCTACAGTTTTATAACCATTTTCATCCGCATATGATTTCAATAACAACCGCTGATTAACAATACTTGCACTTTCATCACCTTCGGACATCTTATCTTTATCTTCTTTTGATAACCTTAAATATAATGCCGCCCGCTTTCTTTTCATTCTTTCTCCCCTTTATTACAATGATTTTCAATAATCTGTTCCATACATTCTAATAAAGTTTTTTCTCCATAAGTGACTTTTACAATATGTACCGGTCTTTCTTCTTTCAACAAAGTTTCTCCTCAATAGATTTGTTATATCCTTATTGGACAATAACCTGTCTTATGACTACGGATTACACATTTTGCACGGAGAATAAGAATCTTTCAGCAACTCATCCTTCTTTCCGTTAAACGTCTTTTTATTCTTTTCTTTAATATCCTTCACTCCTTTACAATTCGGAAGATGAAATTTCTTTGTATTTGTGTTTAAAATATATGAACCTTCTTTATTACTTTTTTCCTGCTCAGAAGTTTCTTCTTCATATTCAACTGCAACAGAGTCTGTATCTAAAAATACCCCCGTATATTTTGATTCCCCTGTCTGATAATTCATTTCAACTCCCGGCTGCACATTGTAGAAAAACACACAGTAAGATACGCCCTGACCCTTATCCTCGACAGAATACCCTTCCATAAGAAGTCCTCTGCAAAGCATTTCCTTATCTACAAAAACAGGAGTCACCCGATACATCACATGATTTCCTGTTTCTTTGATATAATTTGCCACCAGATTTTCATACTCCAGCATTTCCAAATTCATATATCTTGTTCCACTGACAAGATTTTTCTCATTGGCATTTTCCGCCCCTAACTGCCAGCCAATACAGTGTGCTCTGTTCAAAATAAATTTCCCCTGTACACAGTCATATTTCATTGACTTCCATCCTGTCGGCTTTACATTTCCGATTTTTCCTCTTTTTTCCTTCTCTTTTGGCATTGTATCTTTACTCAGACAAGCAACCGAAGTTGTACATCGTCCCAAAGAATCTAACTCACCATATGTTTCAAATGATTTATCTGTAATTTCTTCCTCCATAAAATACGGAATATTTCCATTTACCTCCACATATGGTTCTCCACTATATTCCGGAATAGATTTATAATCAAACGTGCCTCCCGATAAAGTGATTTCATGTTCTTTCTGATTTGTTATCGAATTTGTACCGCCGCAGGCAACTATATTTACGGATAACAGCAATGCCAGTAATAACGCTTTTATTCTATTCATTTTCCCATCCTCCCTTATTTTAACTATACGCTAACCAGCATTTCCTTCGCCCACGAAAAAATTCGTTCTGATGCCTCTTTGAAATCCGGTTCTTCATTCTTCTTCATTCTGTTATATTGTTTAATGATCTCGCTTTCTCTGTCCTTGACAAGCGTACCGAGTATTTCATGCTTGCTCACATACACTCCCTCTTTCTGATAATAATCAGCCTGTATAGCAAAAAGTGCCGCTTTGTACAGTCCTTTTAAAATTTCCTGATTTTTTTCGTGGATCATATTGTGTACACAGCCATGATAAATGTTACACACTCCAATTTTTATGGCTCTATTAATCGTTTCGCTATCTAACTTATCTTTTATTTCATCAATACTTCCGTAAATCGCCTTTGTATCAAAATAAAATTGAAATAAGTCTGAAGTTTCCCAATGCGATAATTCTTCTTTTCCTGAAACGAAACCACATATCTTCTCTCTATCTTCCAATTCATCAAGCATATCCGAATATTTTCTTATATCATCTCCATCCAATTTATCTAAAATAACAACAATATCTATATCACTCTCTTCCGTTGCCTCTCCCCTTGCATAACTCCCTTGCAAACCGATAAACACAATTCGATTTTCAAATATTTCCTCTAATTTCTTCTCAAATATTTCCAACCACTTTTCTATTACAACCATACTTAGCTCCTTTATTCTTCCATTTTCTTCAATCTGCCCACAATACATTGAAATCGATTGTCTTTCAGCATTTCTGCAAATATATCCTCATTTTCCAATACTTCCAGCATTCGACTCACCACATATTCTTTCGGAAGTCCCGTATCTTGCAACTCAATCGTATCATATAGAATACTGCTTCCTGTACTGCTTATTCCTTCCTCTAAAGCACACAAATATTTTTCCAATTCTTCTGCTGCTTTTTCTTTATTGCCTGTCTGACAAAAGATTTCTGCCCTGAGCAAATATATATTATAATTCACTCCGCATACTTTGTCCATTTCCAACAAAGATTCCGCACTCTCCAAAATCTCCAAAATTCGTAATGCCTTATCCGTATTTTTTTGATGATATGCTATTTTGGCTAAACTATATAAATTTAAACTTATATCACTTACCTCCTGAAACAAACACCGTTGTTCTAATTTTGCTGCCTCTTCCAGTTCTCCTTTTTCATACAGAATATTGGCTTTCATCATTCTTACATCTTCTTGCCCTACAGGAAGTTTATCTACAGTCTTTTCTGCTTTTTCAAAAGCACCACTCATCATATACAATCCTGTCAGTGTATGCAGGGCAGCATTTCGCATTCTTTCGTTCTCTGACAAAGAACACGCTTCAAAAAGTGAAAGCATCTTATTAAATTGTTTCTCTAACATATTTTCATCAAAAGTCGCACCCATATATGTCATATATAGGTTAGCAATCTGAAATTTCAACTGATTATCATTCGGATATTCCAAAAGAAACGCTTCGCAAAAAGACAATCCCTCTTCCACCTTTCCTTCAAGAAAAAGATTTTCCGGTATTGATAATTTATTTGCTATTTCCTCTTCTGTTAAATTTTCTTTAAACTCTAACAGCCCGTCCACCGTTGTTCCTAAAATTCTTGCCAACGGACTTAACAGTGTAATATCCGGATACGCCTTATTCATCTCCCACTTTGACACCGCCGAAGTAGTTATTCCTAACGCTTTTGCTACCTGCTCCTGTGTAAATTGCTTCTGCTTTCTTAATTGTTGTATTCTTTTCCCGATAAATAATTCCATTACTATTTTCCTTTCCGATTGACCAACAAATTACCCATTACTTAATAAGTAATATTACCTTTTTATCTGTTTAGTTGCAACGGATTGTTCGTTGAATTATTTTCTATTTTTTCAACCATTGCTACAGAAACTCTAAATCACATTAATAATGTACAGAAAAACCGCAAGCTCTATAATTTTTAGAACTCGCGGTCTTTTATCTTTTTCTAAATATTTCTATCTAATTACTTGTCCCGTTATTTTCTTTTACTATATAACAAACCTGTCATCAGTAATGCACTTATACAAGCAATCATATATCCCATTACACTATTTGTATCAGCCGTAGTTGGCGCTTCTTCTGTATTATTCGTATGATTATTCGGTTTTGATGTTTGATTTACATCCTTTTTCTCCAAACCAGCAATTGCATCCAAAATTGTATCTGCCATGGCGTCTACATCCTTTTGTCTGCTAATATCCAAATCTCTCTCTACAGCAGCTATTGCTTTTTCTACTGCACTGAAATCTTTATATTCTTTTTTATTCAAACTGTTCGCTTTCGCAATTGCTGCATCTACAGCACTATAATCTGCTACTCGCAACAGTTCTTTTTCCATTGCCTTTTCCAGTTTGCTTACTGCCTCTTCAACTTCATCATCACTTGCCGTCTTATTATCGAAAACCTCTTTTGCTTCCCTTAACACATTTTGGAATTTTTCCCAACTTGCTTTTGTATAAAGTTTACTATCAAGTGCCTGCGCTTTTTCAATCATCGCTTTTAACATCGTTTTATCCGCTTCATCAAGTAAAATATCACTTGCTTCCGACAATTTACTGTTTTCTACATCAATTGTTCCATCACTCTTAAATCCACCCGGTGCAATACTTACACTTAACTGTGTCTTTTCAAATTCCTCATATGTTTTTGTAGAAGGCTGTTCTACATCATATCCTTTACCATCATCCTTCAACGGCTCTTTTATTGAATCTGTATTTACTCGCCAAGAACGCTCTGCTGTTGCACGAATCTTATCCCAGGTATCCTGAACCACCTTCTTATCAGTTAATCCGCTTGGATGATCTGCCCAAAGAGCATAAGATGCACCGATAAGTTTACCCGATACATTTTCTGCCTTCGGATAAACAAATTCTCCTCCTATAAATGACATCTGCTGTTTCGGCCACATCTTAGAAAATTCCCCCGGATTCCAGCCTTTATTATTATTGGCAATTTCATCATTCTGATTATGTAACTCATCTTTCCATGTACCGTCATAAATATTATTTGCAGAACAATTAAATGCACCTAAATTTCCTGCTGCATAATACATATAATCAGCCGCAAAGTTTACAAGGTTATGTCCCGTCTGCATAATTTCTAATACTGATGCATTGGCATTGATATTTGGATCCCAGTAAAGAATTGTAATATTACTTGGAATTGATTTTGCCATATTCTTACGAATGCCATCGTTAAACATACACACCTGATAATCCATATCTCTTAACATTGTGTTTAACTCTTTTACATAAGACACAAATGTTGGATTGGTTGTATTATATTGAGTAGCCTCATCAGCTGAAATATTAAACGTATCAATTCCTCTGCTCTTAAAGTATTCAGCATATTTCTTTACTAAACTTACCGCAAAAGAATGTGCCTCCTGATTATCAAGATTAATTGTACTCTCTGATAATTTATATTCCAGATAACGATCTAAAATCCAGTCCATATGTCCCGGTGAATTTAAAGTAGGAATGATTTTTACACCATATACATCTGCCAGTGCAATAGTCTCATCCATATCTTTCTGAGTCAATGTATCTTCAGATACAATTTTACTTAAATCATCACTTTTTGCACCGTCAGCCCATGTCATATTCATGTCATCTAATTTAAAACGAAAACCATAATTATTAGAAAAATCTAAGTATAAAACGTTCATCTTATTCCAAGACAAATCCTTAATCATCGCTTTAATAGATTCCGGACTATAAAATTTACGTCCACAATCCAAAAACAAACTTCTTTCTTTTACATCCGGATAGTCTTCAATAATTCCATTCTGCATAACACCGTCATTTTGCATATATGTATTCATCGCATACTTAATCCCTAATGTACTTGATGCCGTAATGATAATGTTATCAGATGTAACTTCCATTTTATATGCCTGTTTAGCGTCTGCTCCTTTTTTTCTACGTTACCTAACTGAATAACAATGTCACCACTGCGTGTTCTTTCTTTTGTACCATACACGATTTTCATAACATCTTTGCCACCAATACCTCTGGCTGCGCTTTCACTGGCAACTAATTTTAATACCTTTTCTAACTTTCCTTCCGGTTTCGTATCACTTACAAAATAAATATGAGAACTATCTTTTGTCATAAATTCTCCCTCTCCTATTTCGTAGTGTTTCATCGTTGGCATTGATGTACTTCCAACACTTCCGTCCGCTGCCAATGTATTGACAGACGTTGCTGAAACTGCTAAAGTTCCGACCATTAATGCCATAAGTACTTTAGACTTGCTGGTGTTAGAATATAAATAGTACAAGTTAAAATGAGAATTCCTTATAAGAAAAATCATGGTACAATGTAAGTACCGCACTGAA